>Ga0209358_10000115_pt1 | contig 72190 bp, 61 predicted proteins | sample LauGreFa1BDMLBSN_2_FD_187574 | JGI IMG/M metagenome (GOLD analysis project Ga0209358, IMG submission 187574) | Freshwater lake microbial communities from Lake Michigan, USA - Fa13.BD.MLB.SN (SPAdes) (version 2) | ecosystem: Environmental > Aquatic > Freshwater > Lake | place: Lake Michigan, USA... | reverse complement strand
TAGTCTTTGTAGGCCACATAAATTTCCATCACAGTGAATTCCGGATTATGCGTGCGATCCATTCCTTCGTTGCGGAAGTTTCTGCTGAACTCGTAAACCCCATCGAATCCGCCTACAATAAGTCTTTTCAAATACAATTCATTCGCAATACGCAAGTACATGGGAATGTCGAGCGAGTTGTGATGTGTTATAAACGGACGAGCAGAAGCTCCTCCAGGTATAGGCTGAAGCACGGGAGTATCAACTTCCAAATATCCTTTGTCGTTGAAGAAATTGCGCATGGCGTTTACAATCTTGGTGCGCTTCACGAAGGTGTCTTTCACCTTCGGATTCACCACAAGATCTACATAGCGCATGCGGTAACGCAATTCAGGATCGGTGAATGCGTCGTATATATTTCCATCTGCATCTGTCTTCACCATTGGAAGTGGCTTCAACGACTTTGCAAGAACTTTTAATCCTGAAACGTGAATTGAAATTTCACCCAGCTTGGTGGTGAATAACGTTCCTTCAACACCTACGAAATCGCCGTAGTGAAGGAGGTGACGAACAACATCTTGGTAAAGCGATTTGTCTTCGCCCGGGCAAAGTGCATCTTGATTGATGTACAATTGAACTCTTCCGGTTGAATCGAAAAGATCGGCAAATCCCGCCTTTCCTTGAATACGCTGATTCATTAAACGTCCGGCAACAATAACCTGTTTACCCTCTTCGTAGTTCGCCTTTATTTCTTCGGCGTTTGAAGTGGTAATAAATTCTTCAGCAGGGAAGGGATCAATGCCTAGCGCGCGCAATTTTGCGAGTGCTTCTCTGCGTACAATTTCTTCAGGGGAAAGATTCAAATTCATGAACGCGAATTTAGCACAATTACGAACTCGCCCTTCGGTTCGTGTGTGCTGAAATGCGCTAAAAGTTCAACAAGTGTTCCGCGACGCGTTTCTTCGAATTTCTTAGATATTTCGCGGGAGACAGAGCATTGGCGGTCTTCACCACAGAACTTTATTAACTGTTCTAAGCATTTCACCATGCGGTGAGGCGATTCATACAGGACTGAAGTGAAGGGGTTTTCGGCTATTCGCTTGAGTTGTGTTTCTCTTCCTTTTTTTTGTGGAAGGAATCCTTCAAATATAAATTTATCGGTTGGAAGTCCACTGTTTACGAGCGCAGGAACAAACGCCGTTGGGCCTGGAAGGCATTCAACAGGAATGTTATTTTGAATGCATGCGCGTACCAACAAAAATCCTGGATCTGAAATTCCAGGAGTTCCTGCATCGGAGATAAGAGCTACCGATTGCGATTGTTGAATGCGCTCAATAATATGATCAAGTTTTTGGTGCTCGTTGTGTTGGTGGAAGGCCACCAGTTGTTTAGAAAATTCGAGGTGATGCAGCAACCGAACGCTCACTCGGGTGTCTTCACACAAAATAAAATCACACTCCTTTAAAATGCGAATGGCTCGCAGTGTAAGGTCTTCCAGGTTTCCAACAGGAGTAGGGACTACGAATAGCCTCATGCCATGTAGCGTCTAGTCACCAAATCGGTAAAGTCTCTCACTGCCATAGAATCTGGATTCCAGTTGTACTTCTCTTTCAAAGTTTGAAGAACACGAATGGCTTCGTCGCGATTAGTGTTGTTTAGTTTCTCCAAGGTCACTTCATATTCTTGGTTGTTTCCTTTGAACAAATCTTTGCAGAATTGAAAACGTTGATTCAAAGAAATATTCTTTTTTAAATCGGCAATCGGCGACTCCTCTGACTTCTTTGCAATGGTAGCCTGTTGATTCGCATTTTCTTTAAACCTATCGTTCAACGAAACCATTGGTTTCACTTCCCCCTTAGGTGCCTCTTCAGTAGCCGTCTCTGGAACCACGGTCATATCTGGCGTTTCAGCAACCGGCTCGTCATTCGGTATCAATTGAAAAACGATGTCTTCGTCTTCACCCTCTTCTTCTACCTCTTCCTCTTGCGAAGCATCTTTCGTAGAATCTTGTGAAACATCTTGCAAAGCATTTGCATCTTCCGAAGGACCTTGCTCCACCTCCTTGATCGCATCAATCAAATTCACCTGTTTCACCAATTCGATCGGTGTTGGAGAAGGTGTTGTATCAATTTTTATAGGCTCGACATTTTCCAACACGGCCTGCATTTTTTCTGCGGGAGTGCTTGATTCAGAGAATGCTTTGAAACGGAGAACTATAAGTTTTTCGTAAAGCTCACTGCATAATTCAACCAAGTGCTGGGTTTGTTCCGACGACATGTTGCCAGAAAGCAGCTCGTTAATGTTGGTGTGAAGTTCTTCTGAAAGTTCTTTCAATCGCATTGAGTTTTCCATAGTACAAATTGTACTTCAAAAATAAACTCCCAATGCTCTCCTTTTCAGGAAGTATTGGGAGTTATTAAAAGAAGAAAGTGAACACTTGCTTCTTCCGAAAGTTGAAATTAGTTTCCTTCGGTTTCTTCTTTTGGAATTTCAGGATACACAACCAACTGACAATCACCAGGTGCTGCAACCAATTCGGGGTCTAATGTTTCTGGCGTAACCAAGAGTTGGTTCGCAAATTTATTGGTTGGATCCAATTGAAGAACCTGATTCCATGCAGACTTAGAGCAGTTGATGTCGCCCATGTTTCCGTAGTACAAACCAAGGTATTGGTATGCTTCGGCTAAGTTCTTTTTGTTCTTTTCAATGATAGCAGGATCTTGTCCAACTAAAATAATTCCTTTCTCGTAGAACGGCTTTGCCAATCCTTGTGCAGGGCTGGTTTCTGTTACCGCCGCAAGGTCAATTTTGTTTTGAGATTTTGCAACCCAGAACCACGCCTCTGGATAGCGAACAGAGCTTCTGCGGAATGTCGTGTCTGCCAATACATATTGCTGTGAGAAATAGTACATCTGTCCTTGAATGAATTGGTCCTTCGGGTCTGCGCCCAACTTTACCATTTTCTTTTCGTACCAGTTGGCTGCTTGGCTGTATAGCTTAATGCGAAGAGCTTCGTTTTCTTTTCCTTTAGAAGCAATAGCTTTGTTGGTATAGATTGTAGCAATTTCATTGTAACCCTCCGTGTATTCCGGGAAGAGCTCAATGGCTTTTTCCAAGTATACAATTCCCAAACTGTCTTGACCCAATCCCAAGCAAATTTTGCTGTAGTTGATGTAGTCAGAAGCATCTTGGTTTTTCACTGCTTGTCTCGCGAAATAAATATCCATGGAATTTTTCGCTTCAGCGAAGTTTTTCAACTCGAGGTATGAATATCCCAATACGCGGTTTAGGGTGAAGTTCTCTGGATTACATGGGATGGTTGCTGTAACTTCATAGATCGCACGGTCATAGTTTTTCGTTAGGTAGAAGAATGATGCATAACGTTGTTGAACGCGACAAGAGTTGTTTAACTCTAAGTATTTTGAATAGGCTGCAATAGCCTCTTCAAAACGAGCGTAATCTTTTAAAAGCTCTGCCTTTTCGCGGTAAGAAGGTGCGAAGGTTGGATCAGTTGCGATTGCTTCGTTGAAGAATTTCAACGCTTCGTCATTGTTTTTCGCACCGCGGTATAATTTCGCTTTGCGATACAAGGCAGGAACGTATTTCGGGTCAATTTCCAAGCACTTATTGTACTGTGTTATGGCTTTCGATTGGTCGTTGATTTCTTTAAAACTATTGTAGTCTCCAAGAGTTAATCCGAGTTGCAATACGATGTTTTGGTTCAAGATTTCAACTTCAGCTAAAGCATCTAAAACGATTTTTGCAGCATTGAGATTCTTTGATTTTTCAGCAATATTTGCAGCGGCAATAGCGATGTAGGTCGTGTATTTTAAATCTTTTGTTGCTTTGAATTTCTTGTTGTCGACAATGCTGCGGGCTTTCGTGAAGTAGGCGTCTGCCTTTCCTCCGTTTCCTTCACGCAATTCAATTTGTCCCAAACCAACGTAGTTCAAAGGGAAAAGGGAGTCTGCTAGTAAACCTGCAAAAAAGGCTTCTTTCGCCTCAGCAGTTTTAAGGGGGTCAATTAGCTTTCCATCTACTGCCCATTCTAAATAATTAAATCCGTCTACTGCGAATTTTTCAGCACTGTTCGACATCCCAGCCAAATCACGAAGTGCTTTTTCATAGCGCTCATTCAATGTTGAAGTGCGGATAGGGTCGAATGCTGGATTGAGTTCCAGTGGAGCGTTTTTTTGTGCTGTGCACGAAAGAAGTAGCAAGTTGGCTACTAGAATTGTGAATAGGTTCTTCATATTCATGTTTACTTATTTCTGGTTTAGTCTTTAATTCGAATTACTCTTGTTGGCGAGGTAGCAGCAACCATGCCCATTTTGTGAATGATCAATTGTCCCTTCTCTCCGTTCAAGAAAGAAATGAATCCAGTTCCTACTGTTCCCTTCAATCCTGTGCGGATAGCATAGACATCTCGGGTGAACGGATAGCTCTTGTCGAACACATAGGCTTGGAAAGGATAACGCACACGTTCCGGATGATCGGTGAGCGTGTTATTCAAAATACCTACGACATCAATCTTATCTCTGAACGCCTTCGTCACCTTGTCTTCTGGATCTGTTATCCAGCTGACAGAAATAATTCCAATGGCTCCTGGATTGTCGTGCACGTAGTTAATTACAGCGGCTGTACTGTCCATTGCGAAGAAGTTCGCAGGCATTCCACCTCCATTCAAAAAATTCTCCTGCACGAAACGCGCATTGCACGATCCATTGTGATCGAAGATGATGCGAATGTCTCCGTTTTTGTTGGAAGGGTTGATCTGAGTCCAATTGGTGATTTGTCCGCCTAGAACTTGTTTCGCTTGATCAAGCGTTAAAACAGAATCTTGATTGTCCTGATGAATAATAAGTGCAATAGCGTCTGTAGCAATTTTAACAGATTCAGGAATGCGTTGCTTCGAAGCAAAGAAATCCAATTCAGCTTGAGTAAGTGGACGATTGATAATAGCCGCTTGAATGCTGTCTGCAAGTAACAAGCGAATAATTTCCTCTTCAGTAGAATAGGTAGGTTTAATTTTCGCCTTATCGTAAATCTGCTGATAAACGGGAATTTGCGATTGCATCATGAGACTATAACTCTCATCGACTCCAATTTTCAATTCACCCGATGAAATGCCTTCTGCTGTTGTGTCGTAGTTGCCGCAGCTACCAAGCAAAGCGCCTATTATCGCTAGTAAGAATAATTTTTTCATAATGTGGTTTCCTCAGATTTAAGTTCCTTCCACCCCTTGAAAATTCTTCTTGCGCGCAATGCAGCATAGAGCAGAAGTACCAACGCGAACCAGTACTTGCGTTGGCCCGGCAATGAGTTGTCTAACGCATTGGAGGCCACACAAAAGATGGCCATTCCAATGAATACTCCTACCATAATAATCTGACTAATGAGCAACGGCTTTTTTAGCATAGGGTGCAAATTTAATCGTTTACGAGTGAAAATTGAATAGGAATAGTTTGTTTTACAGCCACGGACGTATTTCCACTACGTCCAGGGATCCAATTCGGCATTTTTTGTATGGCTTTGATGGCTATTTTGTTCAGTTCTTCGCCATTCTCAATGCCACGTTCAATACCCACTCTGGATATGCTTCCGTCTTCTTCAATAACGAAAGAAACGTAGACAGTGCCTTCAATTCCGAGGTTTTTCATTCGCTCGGGATAATAGATATTTTCTTGAAGAAATGCATAAAGTTCAGAAATTCCGCCAGGATATTCGGGCATGAATTGAGCGAATGTTTTGAAATTGTTAATTTTTTTCTTTTTCACGGTGGTGGTGTCCAAAGAGAAATTGGGTTCTTCAGGAAATCCGAAGAAATCATCATCATCGCCGCCAAGGCCAATTCCGCCAAATCGTGAAAAGACATTCGTTTTTTTGGAAGTGTTATCTACAATTGTCACCGTGCGGTTTTCGGCTCCACCTCCCTGTGCTTTCTGCACGAGAGATTGTTTCTTCGGTTCTTTTTTAGGTTGAATTTTTATTTCATCTAAGCGAACAGTCGCCAATTGCGTCAATTGCACTTCAGGTGCTTTTTTCTCAATGGCTTTGTTGGAAAGGGTCAGCGCGAAGAGGAATCCGGATACCATGCAAATGCCCATCGCGGTAGAGAGCAACGTTCTGCGGCCGTAATTCTTACGAAGCGTATAAGCTCCATACATTTTGTTTCGAGTTTCAAAAACCACTTCATCGAGTGTTTTGAAAAGGGTGCGGTTCGTTTTCATAACTGTTGTTTTCTTTTTCAAACGAGTTCTTGCTCCGCCATGGTCTGTTGAAGGGCTATCTTTGAGGTTTATTTCCATCTATAAATTTCCTTTCTATGAAAGTCAAATTGTTGCTTATTTGCCTACTTGTTTTTGCTGAAACCCAAGCGCAGCAGGCAAAATTTCTTGTTTCAAATGGAAAAAAATTACCTTTGCAAGAGTTTGTTGTGAATGGAGATTACGAAGCCAGACTTCCTTTTATCTTGTTTCTGCACGGTGCTGGAGAGCGCGGAAATGATAATCTAGCGCAGACCAAAGTGGGTTTGCCCATTCTTATGGAAACGCTAAAGTCCGCAGGATTGGAACACTATGTTTTGTGGGCACCGCAATGTCCGAGCAATCATCGCTGGACCGAAGTCGACTGGAGGGCTGTTGTTCACACCATGAGAAAAAATCCGACGTGGCCCATGCAAGTGTTAATGAATGGAATTGATTCTCTCGTGTTGAACACTCAAATGATTGATACCACGCGCATGTACATTGTAGGATTAAGCATGGGCGGATACGGTACTTGGGAGTACATTGCGCGTCAGCCGCAACGCTTTGCTTCGGCAATGCCGGTTTGCGGGGGCGGAGATATTGCACAAGCGAAGAACAATACGCAAACCGCAGTGTGGGCTTTTCATGGAGAAGCCGATAACGTAGTGCCTTTTGAGAATTCAGTTCGAATGGTGAAGGCAACAAAAAAGGTGAACACGAATGTTCACCTCATTTCTTTTCCAGATGTCAAACACGACAGTTGGAACAAAGCTTTCGCTGAAAGAAAAATCGTTCGCGATTTTATTTCAACACAAAAAAAATAATCTCTATTATCCGAGCTGTTCTTTAATCGCTGCGATCTTACTCAAGGCGTCTGATTGCTTTTTTCTTTCTCCGTCTAAAACGGCAGCCGGTGCGTTGTTTACGAAGCGTTCATTCGAAAGCTTCGCCTCAACAGACTTCAAGAATCCTTCGAGGTAAGCCAACTCTTCTTTCATCTTCGCTTGCTCTGCTTCAACGTCTACAGATGCAGTATATGGAATGAAATATTCAACACCATTTACCATGAAGCTGAATGAAGGATTCATCTTTTCAGACACTTCATTCAATTCAGAGATGTTGCACAAGTGTGTGAACGCTGCATCGAAAGAACTATTTCTATTTGCTGTTTTCATGAATGAAACAACCAACGCTTCTTTGTTTGGAAGGTTTTGCTTTTTGCGAACGTTACGTACTTCAGTCACCAACTGCTCAAACTCTTCAAATTCTTTTTGAATATTCGCATCGAAAGCTTTTGCTGAAGGCCAATTCGAAATACAAATCATTTCCGATTCGCTCTTCCAAGAGTCCATATGTTGCCACATTTCTTCCGTTAGGAAAGGCATAAACGGATGCAACACTTTCAATAAATTTTGGAAAATATCAAGCGTGTCGTTGTAGGTTTTCGAATCGATTCCATTTCCGTAAGACGGCTTGGCCATTTCCAAATACCAAGCACAGAAGTCGTCCCAAATTAATTTGTACGTCTGCATCAACACTTCGCTAATGCGGAACTTGTCGTAACCGTCTTCCATTTCAGCAAGCACTTGCTCGAAGCGATTGTTCATCCACTTCACAGCAATGGCTGAAGATTCTGGTTGCTCCAACGAAGCATCAATCTTCTCTTCCCAACTCTTCACCAAACGGAAAGCGTTCCAAATTTTATTTGCGAAATTTCTTCCTTGCTCACACAACGACTCGTCGAATGGAAGATCATTTCCTGCTGGAGAAGAAAGCAACATTCCCACGCGAACACCATCTGCTCCGAACTGTTGCATAAGTTCAATCGGATCGGGTGAGTTACCCAACGACTTGCTCATTTTTCTTCCTTGCTTGTCCCGAACAATACCGGTGTAGTACACGTTTTTGAACGGGAAGTTTCCAACGTATTCATATCCTGCCACTATCATACGTGCAACCCAGAAAAACATAATCTCTGGAGCCGTCACTAAATCTGCAGTAGGGTAGTAGTAGTCTAATTCTTCTTTCGAATAGAATCCGTCGAACACACTAATTGGCCACAACCAAGAGCTGAACCAAGTGTCCAATACATCGTCGTCTTGTTTCAAATCTGCTGCACTCCATGAAGCGCCTTTGGCTTGAAACTGTGCAACCGCATCTTCAATATTTTTCGCAACTTCAAAACTTCCATCAGGCGCGTAGAACGCAGGAATTCGATGTCCCCACCACAATTGACGAGAGATACACCAGTCTTTGATGTTCTCCATCCAGTTGCGATACGAGTTCTTGAATTTCGGAGGGAAGAAGCGAATGGTGTCGTTCATTACGTTTTCCAAAGCAGGCTTGCTCAGGTCTTTCATGTCTACGAACCACTGCAACGAGAGGCGTGGTTCAATTACCACATCTGTGCGCTCTGAATATCCAACTTTATTCAAGTGCTCTTCAGTCTTCGCTAATAAACCTGCAGCATCTAAATCTTTTGCAATTTGATGACGAACTGCGAAGCGCTCTTGTCCTACATACATACCTCCTGCCTCGGAAATTGTCCCGTCGGCATTCATCATGTTTATCACTTCTAATTGGTATTTTTCACCCAACATGAAGTCGTTTTGATCGTGAGCAGGAGTTACTTTTAAGCAACCTGTTCCGAATTCGATTTCAACATATTCATCGGCAATGACAGGAACAGAACGGCCCACAAGCGGAACAATAACGCGCTTCCCGTGAAGGTGCGTGTAGCGCTCGTCTTTTGGATTCACGCAAACAGCGGTGTCTCCTAAAATGGTTTCTGGACGCGTAGTTGCAACGGTTAAGAATTCGTTGGTCCCTTCAATCTGATATTTCAAGAAGTACAATTTCGATTGTATTTCCTTGTGTATTACTTCTTCGTCTGATAAAGCGGTAAGTGCAGCAGGATCCCAATTGATCATGCGTTCGCCGCGATAGATTTTTCCTTTTTTGTGAAGGTCAATGAAGCAGTCGATTACGCTCTCATAATATTTCGGATCCATGGTGAAGCGCGTACGATCCCAATCGCAGCTCGCACCGAGTTTCTTCAGTTGATCTAAAATAATTCCGCCGTGCTTGTGTGTCCATTCCCAAGCGTGCTCTAGGAAAGCATCGCGAGAAAGGTCCGATTTCTTAATTCCTTCTTTGCGAAGTTTCTGAACGACCTTCGCTTCGGTAGCAATGGAGGCGTGGTCTGTACCCGGCACCCAACATGCGTTGAAGCCGCGCATGCGCGCACGACGAATGAGCAAATCTTGAATGGTGTTATTCAACATGTGACCCATGTGCAATACACCTGTGACGTTTGGCGGAGGAATAACAATGGTGTACGCGGGCTTGTCGTTAGGAAGAGATTTAAAAACCTTCTTCTCTAGCCACATTGCGTAAATGCGGTCTTCCGTCTCGTTCGGAGAATATTTGCTTGGAATTTCCATGTGTGTTGAATGAAGGTGCAAATTTAAGCACCTCCCCTCAACTTCAACGGGAAAATATCGATTAAGCCGAAATTACCTCGCGGGCAATTTCTTCGCTCACTTCAACCTGAATGAGACAATCGCCAATATTTTGGATGAGGGAAAAATGGAATAAGCCCTTTGTATTCTTTTTATCGTTCTGCAAAAATTGAAAGACAATCTCTGTTTCTTCTTCGTTGAATGAAGGCAGCGGTTCGAAAATATCGAGAATACGCGTCTCTATGGTTTGCGCCAAGGAAGTGCTGAGAATGCCCAATTTCACTGCAATTCTATTCTCAATAACAATTCCCCAAGCGACAGCATTTCCATGCGTAATCGGTTCAGATTTCGCAAGAAAGAACGATTCAATCGCATGTCCAACAGTGTGTCCGTAATTCAATTTTTTTCGAACCGAACGTTCGTTCGGGTCCGCAACGGTTATCTCCGATTTTATTTCATTGGAACGTTTCACGAAAACAGCAACATGTCCGGCTTCATTGGGATCCACATGCGACAAGGCTTCCCAATATTCAGCATCGGCAATAAGGGCGTGTTTAAGCATTTCAGCGAATCCCGACTTTAATTCTTTTTCGGGCAGTGTATTGAGGAACCCAGTAAAAACAAGTACGCTTTTCGGCCAGCTAAAAAGACCAACGGCATTCTTTACTCCCATTAAATCTATTCCGCACTTTCCGCCCATAGCAGCATCTACTTGAGCCATAACAGTCGTTGGAATATTTATAAAGTCTATTCCTCTTTTGTATGTTGAAGCTACGAAGCCACCTAAGTCGGATATTACTCCGCCTCCCACATTAAGCAGAAGCGATTGTCTATCGGCATCGTGATGAAGTAATTCTTCATACAACTGAGCAACGATCTCGAGAGATTTACTTTCTTCTCCTGCCGGAATTTCAATGATCGGAACTTCGTTCAACGCGGGGATTGTTTCCAAAAGAAAACGAACACAATGCTCGTTTGTATTGTTATCGCACAAAATGAATGTTGCAGAGTGAGATGCCACTTCTTCTGTGAGAATCCGTTGTATTTCGTCGAAAGAATGAATGGTTTTAACGTTCATGGGTGCGTGAAATTATGAATTATTCTTCAGAGCTGTTCTTTAACTGCATCTTTCATTGCAATCATCAAGCAGAATGTTAATTTTTGATAATAATCAGTTTTCCGTTGGGCAGCTTGCAGGCAACTTAAAATAGATTGCCACGTCTTTTAATTACCTAACTAAAAAGATTATGAACTTAACTATCGCTTTGCAAGAGATCTGGGTTAAACAACCCCATCTCATTCTAATCGCGGGATTTATTATCCTTGTCGGATTTGTTTCTAAAATGAAACTATTTGCTAAGGCCGATCAACCCATCGAAGCTGCCTTTGTTCCAGGCTGGGACTTGATAATTATCATGAGAATCATTGGAAGACCAGACAAGCATGCTTGGTATTTCGCTATTCCCGTGTTGAATGTTTTCTTCGGGTTCAAAGTGTTGGTTCAATTGGCACAATCATTCGGGAAGCGCTCAAATACTGACGCGCTTTTGGTTTGCTTGTTCAACGTTTTTTATATGTTGAATTTAGCTCTTGCCTATGACGAAGAATATGTCGGTCCTGTTTATCAGGATACCATTGAACCGGCTACTCCTGTAGTGAAAGGAGTTGCTTAGTGAATAAAAGAGTCGAGTGAAATTTTCACTTCTTGTGGAAGGGTAACTTTCAATAAAGGCTCTTGTGCCATAGCACGTTCAATAGCGAATACCGCTTCTTTGTTACGCGCCCAACTTCTTCTAGCTATTCCATTATTCACGTCCCAGTGCAACATGCTGCGTAACTTCTTATCGCAAGCTTCACTGCCGTCGAGTAACATTCCGAATCCGCCGTTTATCACTTCTCCCCAGCCGACACCACCACCGTTGTGCAAGCTCACCCACGTAGCTCCGCGGAAGGCATCGCCAACAAAATTCTGCACCGCCATATCTGCCGTGAATCGAGAACCGTCATATATGTTACTGGTTTCGCGGTAAGGCGAATCGGTTCCACTCACATCGTGGTGATCTCTGCCTAAAACTATAGGACCAATCTTTACTTCACCTATGGCTTTGTTGAATGCCGAAGCGATTTCCATTCGTCCCTGCGCATCTGCGTATAGAATACGTGCTTGCGAGCCCACCACTAACTTGTTGCTCTTCGCTTCGCGAATCCATTGAATGTTGTCTGATAATTGTTGTTGAATTTCTATCGGTGCCGTCTCTTTCAACTTCAACATAACTTCTAATGCTATGTTATCCGTAGCATCTAAGTCTTCCGCTTTTCCACTGGCACATACCCATCTGAATGGCCCGAATCCGTAGTCGAAGCAGAGGGGACCTAAAATATCTTGAACATAAGATGGATATTTAAACTCGCGTTCAAGTGTGGGCACTTCGGCCATAACATTTGCTCCTGCACGCGAAGCTTCCAACAAAAATGCATTTCCATAATCGAAGAAATACATGCCGTTCTCACTGTGTTTTTGAACAGCAGCAGCATGACGAATCAGAGACTCCTCAACTTTTTCTTTGAACAGGTTTGGGTTCTCCGCCATGAGTGCATTGCTCGCTTCGTAAGACAATCCAACCGGATAATACCCTCCCGCCCACGGGTTATGCAACGAAGTCTGGTCACTTCCTAAGTCAATGTGAATGCCGCGTTCAGCGAACACTTCCCACACTTCAACAATATTTCCAATGAACGCAAAACTGTGAGCTTTTCCTATTTTAAGTTCTTCTTGAACACGCGTGCAAAGTGTGTCAATGTTATCAATAAGCTCATCTACCCATCCTTGTTCGAAGCGCTTCGTTGCAGCTTTCGGATTCACCTCTGCTGTGATGGATACACATCCTGCAATGTTCCCTGCTTTCGGCTGTGCTCCGCTCATACCGCCTAATCCAGCAGTAACGAACAACAATCCTTCAGCCGCGCGATCATAGACCGTCTTATCGCCGCGCTTAGTACGAAGCATGCGCGCTGCATTCATAACCGTAATGGTTGTGCCGTGCACAATGCCTTGCGGACCAATATACATGTATGATCCAGCAGTCATTTGTCCGTATTGCGTTACACCCAACGCATTGAATTTTTCCCAATCGTCTGGCTTGCTGTAATTCGGAATCATCATACCGTTCGTTACCACAACGCGCGGTGCAGAAGGGCTAGAAGGGAAGAGCCCCATTGGATGACCACTGTACATCACGAGCGTTTGCTCTTCCGTCATCTCGCTCAAATACTTCATCACCAAACGATACTGTGCCCAGTTTTGAAAAACTGCACCGTTTCCACCATAAGTAATCAATTCATACGGATGCTGGGCCACGCGTGGATCCAAGTTGTTTTGAATCATGAGCATGATGGAAGCAGCCTGCTGACATTTTGCAGGATATTCAGAAATTGGACGAGCATACATGTCATATGTCGGACGATAGCGGTGCATGTAAATGCGTCCGTAAGCTTTCAGCTCTTCAGCAAATTCCTTTGCCAATGTTTCGTGCAATTCCGAAGGGAAATAACGAAGGGCATTGCGCAAGGCTAAGCCCTTTTCTTCGCTTGAAAGAATTTCTTTTCGCTTGGGAGCGCGGTTAATGGTGGCATCCATAGCAGGAACAACAGGCAATGCTGTTGGAATTCCTTCTTGTATTTGGTCTTGAAATGTTGACATAAGTGAGTGTGCTAAAATTGAGCAGCGAGCGACAAATTTAAGCCGTTCATTTGTTTTTCGTTGAAGTTCTGAAATGCGAATGTGTAACTGTTTGAGCTAATGTTTCGCCATTCAGCGCGGAACATCAGGTGCTCATCGAGTAAATAATTTATGTTGAAACTGTATCCCCAGAGATCATTGTTAACTCCAGAAATAACCAGGTTGTTTGAGTCTTTTAATAACTCCCCACGCCCGACTAGTGTAAGCTTTTCATTCACATTGTAGGCGAGTCCGATAAACCCAGTTACCCAATTTTTGTTGAATCCATTACTTTCTGTTTCTTGAATACCATAGTCTGTTTGGAACTGAATGGTCCAATTTTTTTTCAGTTGAATATTGCCGTAAAAGTTTTGAAAGAACCGCATCTGAGAGCCAGTGAAAACAGGGACTTCTCCGTAATAGGTTGAATGGTTGAGGGTAATGCTCGCGTTAGGTTTAAATTGAATCTGACTGCCAAAACTCATGCGCGATTGCTGAGGAACAAGTGTCATCGTTTGCCATCCGTTTAGCGCAAGCAATGATCCGAAGAACTTGTTGTTTTTCGATCTGTATTGAAGGGCTAATCCGCTTTCGTAGTATGGGGAGTTCTCTGCTGCTAAACTTCTACTTAGCGACAAATTGGAGAATCCAATAGCAGACTCTAGTCCAATGTGTGAGGGAATTACCCCTGCTTGTAACCAAAAGTTTTCCTTGCTACTCAATTTATAGGATACATTTCCAACATAAAGTGCTCCAAATCCAATGGGTTCAGACGAAGTAACCTTGTTCGCGTAGGTTCCTTCAACAAGCGAGAGCTGTGTTTTTAGGCGATTAGAGCTGTACTTGAAGTCGAGAACCGCTGTATTTAAAGCCACATGATTGGTTGAAGTGTGACTGTATAGGAAATCAGGACGCTGATGGTCGTTCCAATTGTGTTGATCTTGGGCGAAATAAATCTCGGTGTATCCTGAAAAATGTATGCTGTCTTTGTTAATTTGAGAAAAAGCGGACAGCGGGAACAAAAGTCCTAGAATAAAGAACAGGCGCATACAGTGGTTTTTACAAAGATGCGAAAGTTATTTATTGAATTTACCTGTCTTCTTGTCGAATCCGTATGGACAATGTCTGCAACCGCTTTGACAGCAATGGCCTCTTTTAAGGTGGTATTCTTCTGTGAATATAAAGTAACCTTCTTCGCTCAAGTAGTAGTCTTCTCCTTGTACTTTTGATTCTGTCTTGTCACTCATACCGCAAAAATGCAATTTTAAAACGTGAATACTGAAATAAACTTTAAACAACCATTCTATCAGTCTTTAGGAAAAGAACCTGATAGAGAGGTAACCGTTAAGCGCTTCGATGAGATGCACCCAACAATCAATGGAAACAAGTGGTTTAAATTATTGTTCAATTTAGATGAAATGAAAAGGCGAGGCGCCAAACAACTCGTCACTTTTGGGGGAGCGTTCAGCAATCATATCTATGCAACGGCTGCGACTGCAAAGGAATTGGGACTTCATGCTGTTGGAATCATTCGCGGGGAAGAACCGAAGAGTTATAGTCCAACCTTGCTGTTTGCAAAGGAATGTGGAATGGAGCTGTACTTTATTTCCCGAGCCGATTACGAAGAACGGAATAGCGAGGAAATGAAGGCTTGGGTCTACGAAAAATGGGAATCAGCCTTTTTAGTTCCTGAAGGAGGATCGAATTATTTGGGAATGAACGGCGCCATGCAAATGGTGAGTGAAGAAGATTTTAAATTCGACAATTGGTTAGTTGCCGCCGGAACAGGAACAACGGCTGCTGGACTTTTAGTGCAATCGAAACCCCATCAGAAAGTTTGGATATACAGCGCATTGAAAGGCGAAAATTACATGCGAAACGAAATTCGAAACAAACTGATTTACTTTTTTCACGACGAAGTTGCTGCTGATGAAGTGTTAGAACGGGCAGTTGTTTTCGGTGAAGATGAATTTGGAGGATATGGAAAATTCAATGACCGATTAATAGAGTTCGTTCAAGAAATGAATCGAGTGCATCAACTGCCGCTCGATGTCGTTTATACAGGGAAATTGATGCACTCGTTCTTTGTACAAAACAAAAAACCGAACGAAGGTTCGGTTTTAATGTTTCACACTGGTGGGTTGCAGGGCAATCCGAAAACTATATTCGACTAATCTTTAACATGTTTGTAGTTCCTTGCTCTGCAATAGGCATAGAGGCTACGTTCACCAAGAAATCTCCTTCTTGAACATATCCGTTTTTCTTCAGAATGTAGCGAATGTCTGCAATCGTTTGGTCGGTGCTTACCATCTTGTCGTAGTAAAATGCCTTCACTCCCCAGACCAAATTCAACTGCGTTAGAATACGCTTATTTCCTGTGAAAACGAAGACATGCGCCTTCGGTCTTGAGCTTGAAATTTTATATCCTGTGTATCCTGAAAAAGACATGGTTGCAATGCTGGTTGCCCCTATGCGTTTTGCAACGCGACAAGCACTGAAGCAAATGCTATCTGTGATGAATCGCGTTTCATCCATTTCATAAGGAGCCTCTTCGAGATAATACAATCCCGGGAATTTTTCAGCTTCGTTAATAATGTTGTGCATCATTGTTATAGCGGCAATCGGATAGGCACCAACACTTGTTTCTCCGCTTAGCATGACTGCATCTGCTCCGTCTAATACAGCGTTAGCAACGTCTGTTACTTCAGCGCGTGTTGGAGTCATGCTTGTGATCATGCTTTCCATCATTTGCGTAGCAACAATGACAGGCTTTGCAGCTTCAACGCATTTTTTTACAATCATCTTCTGAGCGAGTGGTACTTGCTCAATTGGGATTTCAACTCCAAGGTCACCACGAGCTACCATTACCGCATCGGTTTCGCGAATAATGTCGTCAATCACCTCAAGGGCTTCAGGTTTTTCAATTTTCGCCACCACTTTCGCGTGCTTGCCATTTTCAGCAATGATGCCTTTGAGCACGCGAACATCGTCCGCTGTGCGGACGAACGAAAGTCCAATCCAATCAATGTTCATCGAAAGCGCAAATTCCAAATCGTTCAAATCTTTTTTCGATAATGAAGGAAGAGAAACCTTGGTCTCAGGAAGGTTCAATCCTTTTTTCGATGAAAGAATTCCACCTTGAATAATTTCGCACAACACCTCTTTTTTTCCGTCTGTAGAAAGAATGCGTATCGCAATTTTTCCGTCGTCTAACAAAACGCGTTCGCCGGGCTTTACGTCCGAAGCAAATTCTTTGTAGTTGGTGTAGATGTGAGTGGCCGTGCCGATTTGCTCTTCGGTAGTAATAATGATTTGCTTTCCAGCTTCCAACATGACGCCGTTGTCTTGCATAACACCTACGCGCAATTTAGGACCTTGTAAATCGGCCAAAAGTGCGGTGTTCGTACCTAACTCTTTGTCAATTTCACGAACGAAATTGACTACACTCGAATGATCGTCGTGTGTGCCATGAGAAAAGTTCAAACGCACAACATTTAAGCCGGCTTCAATCATTCCCTTCAGGACTTCTTTGTTTGCAGATACTGGACCTATGGTCGCAACTATTTTCGTTTTTTTCATAATCAATCGAAGAACAAATGACTCACATGCTTTAAACTTTCTTGTGAAAGATGGAACGCCGCAAGTACGTTGTTTATTTTTCTTATTTGTTTAACCAATTCTTCTATGTCTTCTCTGCCTTCTACTTTCAGCAGATATTCTATTTGTGCATATTCAGGAATAAGCGCACCCTGGAGTGAACGATTCGAGATGAGGTGAATGGTAAAGTGATTTTCCTCGGAAACAAATTTGAACAACTCGTGCTCAGAGTTCTGTTCTTTTGTCTCGAGTATGTATGGCTTCATGCGCTCCAAACTCCATCTCATATCCTTATTTAAAAACCACGCCAATCGAAAATCCTTCTCTCTCGAGTTAATTCCGATTAATTCGAAATTCAAGTAATCTTCGTTTGAAAACGTAATGCTTTTAGCGCCCATTTTAGTTAGTGTATTTTTTACACGAACTACGCAAAGGTAGTTATTTCCATGTGAGTTGTGCGGAATTTTCATTCACAATTAATTGGGCATTTCGACCCATGTAAAATGCGCGATTATCATTCAAATGTCCTGCGGGAAATCCTATTGTTACGGGGATATTATAATCCAATCCAATTTCAAGAATCATTTCAACAAGAGATTTACCCCAAGGGTTATTACTTGAAAATCCGAATTCTTCGGTGTTGTCGCGCATTTGCGTGAATCCGCCTAAAATCAAACCTGTTATATTCTTGAATAGGCCTGCACGTTTCAACGCAGTTAGCATGCGATCTGCATGGTACAGCATCTCATCCACATCTTCCAAAAAAAGAATTTTTCCTTCCGTATTTAATTGGGTGGCTGATCCAAGCTGGCTGTATATCACCGATAAATTTCCACCTACAATTTTCCCTGCGGTGTTTCCTGTTTGGATTTGTTTTTCATTCCAATCGAATAAAAAAGACTCGCCGAATAGCGCACACCTTAAATTCTCTAACGCTTCTGGTGTAGCATGTTCAAACGAAATAGGCATGGTCGAATGAATGCAAGCAATGTCTTTGTTTGTGCAAGCATTCAATAAAACGGTCACATCGGAATAGCCACAAATCCATTTTGAATCGTTCAAGAAAGGAAGAATTTCATCGATGGTGTGAATGGTGCCGTATCCGCCTCGAGCCACCAGCAGGGCTTTCACCTCGTTGTCCTTCCAAAGTGAAAGGAAAGATTGGGTGCGTTCTTCAACATTTCCAGCCAACTGAAAACTTGGCTGGAAAACATTTTCCGCCAATTTAATTTTTAGTCCCCACGAATCAATAACGCCTTTGGCATATTGCCATTGCTCGCTTGTAATGAATCTGGCAGTGGCAATAATGCCAATCGTGTCGCCTTGTTGTAAAAAAGCTGGTTGCATCGCTTTATCTTTGGTTCGCTAAATTCGCAGTTTTCTGCGCAAAACACCACAAAAAAGATGAAGTCACCGAAAAGACACCTTGTAACCTCAGCTCTGCCTTACGCGAACGGTCCCATTCACATTGGACACATCGCAGGTGCATATTTGCCTGCCGATATTTATGTTCGCTATTTAAGAGGAAAGGAAAAGGATGTGGCGTTTATATGTGGATCCGACGAGCATGGCGCTGCCATTACCCTGCGTGCAAAGAAGGAAGGAAAGACTCCACGTGAAATAGTAGATTTTTATCACAAGCTCATGGGCGATGCCTTCCGTGATTTCGGGATTTCATTCGATGAATATTACAGAACATCGTCTCCGGAACACATTGAAATGAGTCAGCGAATTTTTCTTGAATTAAAAGAAAAAGGTATTCTTGAAACACATCGATCTGAGCAGTATTTCGATGCAGAAGCGCAACAGTTTTTAGCAGACCGTTACATCACAGGAACTTGTCCGAAGTGCTCGAGTGAAAAGGCTTACGGAGACCAATGTGAAAAATGTGGTTCAACATTAAGTCCAACAGAATTAATCAATCCAGTTTCTACTTTAAGTGGAAGCACGCCTATTCTAAAGGAAACCACGCACTGGTATTTGCCTATGCAGCACCACAGCGAGTGGGTGCGCGATTTTATTGAAAACGGAAAACTAAACGTAGAGCAACATCACGATCCTTCGAAGTGGAAGTCGCATGTGGTTGGACAGTGTTTGAGCTGGATCGACGGAGGTCTTCAAGCACGCGCCATGACGCGCGACTTAGACTGGGGAGTTCCAGTTCCAGGTGAAGATGGAAAAGTATTATACGTGTGGCTCGATGCGCCAATTGGTTACATCACCAACACGAAAGTGTGGGCCGAGAAGAACGGAAAGAATTGGGAAGACTATTGGAAGAACGATGAAACGGAATTGGTTCATTTCATAGGGAAAGACAACATTGTTTTTCACTGCATCATCTTTCCAATTATATTGAAATCGCACGGTGGGTTCAATCTGCCGGTAAATGTTCCAGCCAATGAGTTCATGAATTTGGAAGGAGATAAAATTTCAACTTCACGAAATTGGGCCGTTTGGCTGCACGAGTATTTGGAAGACTTTCCGAATAGACAAGATGAAATGCGTTATGTTTTGGCTTCCATTATGCCGGAACAAAAAGACAGTGAGTTTACGTGGAACGACTTCAAAGACCGCGTGAACAATGAGCTTGCGGACATTGTTGGAAATTTTGTGAATCGTGTTTTCGTTTTAACACACAAATATTACGAAGGAAAAGTTTCGAACGCAACGTTCGATGCATCTTCACAATTTGAAGAAGCGCAAACTGCGTTCAATACCATTGGCGAAAAGATTGAAGCGTATCGTTTCCGTGAAGCACAGGCCTTGGCTATTCAATTGGCGCGTATCGGAAACAAGTTGCTCACGGAGACTGAACCTTGGAAACTTCAAAAAACCGAACCGGAAAAAACAGAAGGTATTTTGAATACGTGTATTCAGCTGGTTGCTGCCCTGTCTGTGGCTTTGGAACCCTTTCTTCCATATACAGCAAAGAAATTGAAAACGGGTTTACAGTGGGAAGGAGTGAAGTGGGATGATGTGAATGTTTCACAATTAATTCCAGCAGGACATACCATTGGTGATATGCCCATTCTTTTTCAAAAAATAACGGACGAAGAAGTAGCGATTCAAGTTGCGAAATTGGAAGCGTCTAAAGTTCAACCCGAGGTTGAAGTAGAAGCGATAAAGCCAAATGTATCGTTCGAAGATTTTCAGAATATGGATCTTCGTATCGCGGAAATAATAGAGGCGCAGCGTGTTCCGAAGACAAAGAAATTGTTACAATTGAAGCTACGTATTGGAACAGAAGAACGCACTGTAATTTCAGGAATTGCAGAGTCGTATGAACCCGAACAAGTTGTTGGAAAGCAAGTGTTGTACTTAGCGAATCTTGCACCAAGAGAAATCAAAGGTGTGGAATCTTCGGGTATGATATTAATGGCTGAAAACAACAAGGGAGAGCTTTCGTTGCTCTCCCCTGAACGTCCCGCAGAATCGGGAAATACTGTTCGTTAAGATCAGTCTACATTATCGTGTAGGAATGGATTGTTTGTACGCAACTCAATGCGTGTATTTCCATTCTCATCTGTTACTTCTCTAGAGATTGTGCGAGAAACCGTGTTTTCACTTGAGTGATTTCCTTCGTCAAGAGTAACTTTTCTTCTCATGAACGCAGGCTCACTTTCCAATTCGTTTAATCCGCTTGGAGATTTCATGCGCATTGTGTATTCACGAATGCGTGCTTCACGTTCTTTATTACGCGCTTGTAGTTCTGTGCGAGGTGGACGATTTTCAGTAGCGACCTCTTGTTTGAAAGTCATTTGCACCTCAGGAACCTCGCGGTCAGAAGTAGGATGAATGCTTTCGAACGCAGGAGTAAATGGCGTTTCAGTTTCGGTGTACTCTTGAATTTTGAATGTGCTTAGCTCTGGAATTGCAGGTTCTTCCAATTCCATTTTCACTGTTTCTTCGTTGGCCAATTCAGCTTTTTCGAATTCAGCGAATGAAAACAAAGCCACTTGCTTAACAGGCTCTTCAACGGTTGGATTCGATTCAAATGAATTTTCAATTTCCAATTCAATCTCATCAGCCAACACCAATTTGAAAGGCTCTTCATTCACTTCTGAAACAGCGTATTCTGTCATGGTATCAGTTTCAGCAACTACTGCAGGAATTTCTTCCACAACTGCGACTGGCGTAGTTGGCGCATCACCTAAAATGAAAACAGCAGCTGGAGCAGGTACTTCTTTCACCGCGTTCAGGGGAAGAAGTGTTGCGATTTCTTTTGCGGCGAACCCGGTTGCAATAACGTTCACACAAATATCTTCTCCGAGTTGTTCGTCTTTGCCATAACCCCATATGATGTCCGCTTCCGGACCAGCAAGTTCTTGAATGAAATCGGTAATCTCTCCGATCTCGTCCATTTTCAACTCGTTGTTTCCGTAGGTAATATTTAACAAAATGTGAGAAGCTCCTGTAATATCATCGTCATTCAATAAAGGAGATTCCATAGCCAATTGCACAGCGCGTAAAGCTTGGCCTTCACCATTAGCTCTTCCGCTACCCATAATGGCAACACCGCTTCCACGCATTACCGTGATAACGTCGTTCATATCCACATTCACAATACCCGTAATGGTTATTAACTCGGCAATGGTTTTAGCAGCGGTGCAGAGCACGTCATCTGCATGACTGAATGCATTGCTTAAAGAAAGGTTTCCGTATAGTTCACGTAACTTATCGTTACGAATAATCAAAAGCGTATCAACAGCTTTGCGCATTTCTTCAATACCGGCAGTTGCTTGAGCAGTTCTTTTCTTGTTTTCAAAAGCGAAAGGAACGGTAACAATACCCACTGTAAGAATACCCATCTCCTTTGCAACTTGCGCAATAACAGGAGCAGCACCTGTTCCGGTACCGCCACCCATTCCAGCTGTAACGAAGACCATTTGAAGGTCAGAATTAAACAACGCACGAATTTCTTCGATGGACTCCATGGCAGCATCTCGTCCCACCTCTGGACGAGCTCCTGCTCCACGACCTTTCGTAAGAGTATGACCCAATTGCATTTTGTTTAGAATTGGACTGTTGTCCAACGATTGGGCGTCGGTGTTGCACACTACGAAGTCAACACCGTTAATTCCTTTGTTGAACATGTAGTTAACGGCGTTCGAGCCACCACCACCAACACCAACAACTTTGATAATGGCGTTTTCTTCTTGTTTCGGAAGGTTGAAATTGAGCAATTCTGACATCTTATAAAACTTTTTGAGGTAGGTAAATCAGGTAATATTTTGGTATTTCGAAGTAAGTACACAATTGCTCTTAGTTACAAACGTACTTTTCAAAATAGTGAACTACTAAATGTTAGTAAAGAGCTGTTGTGGAAATGAATAAATATTATAAGGAAGAAAAAATCTCACGTTGTACATTTGTGCTCATGTCCCAACAAGATATCCAAGATAAGGTCAAAGAAATTTTCACGGCGTATTTGGAAAAGCATTTGCATCGCAAAACGCCAGAGCGTTATGCTATTCTCGCTGAGATATATACCATCGACGATCACTTCGATATTGAAGCGCTCTATGTTCGAATGAAGAACAAGAAATACCGAGTTTCTAGAGCAACGTTGTACAACACCATAGAGCTATTGCTGAACTGCGCACTTGTAAGAAAAAATCAGTTCGGACAGAACATAGCGCATTTCGAAAAGGCTTATCAGAATCAACAGCATGATCACATTATTCTGACCGACACCGGGGAGGTATTCGAGTTTTGTGACCCTAGAATTCAAAACATTAAGTCAACACTGGAAGAGATTTTCGACATTGAAATTTCCATGCACAGTCTTAATTTTTATGGAAAAAGAAAAAGGAAATAGTTTCCTATTTCCTTTCTTAAAAAGTTATCTTCTATTTTATTTTGCCGAAAGTAATGCTGTTGCCTCTTGGTAGTAGCGATCAGGTTTTTGAGCGCCATCGAAATTCCAACGTTGCCATGCACCAACTCTCACTCCGCTTTCATAAAGACCTTGAGATTCTTTAATTCCGTTCGCGAAGAAATAAACGAATTCACCCTGCGCAATACTCAGAGACTCATCCATGTATGTTCCCATCATCATTAATTCACCTGTTTGGAAGTTAATTTTAACCTCAAAAAGAGACTCGCTTACTTTAGTAATTGATCGTGTGAATTTTGCAGCAGCCTTGTTCTTTGTAACATTCAATTGAGCATCTAACAACTGAGTGGTTGTTTGAGCGAAAGCGCTTGTTGTAAGAACGATTAGGGCGATAAGAGTGAATAATTTAGTTTTCATGACGTGATAGTTATGTAGGGGTATACCTACCTTCGCCAAAAAAGGTTACATTTTTTAAAATATTTTTTTAAAAACACACGATAATGGATTATTTGTTCGAGAAGAAGTGGAAAGAAACGTTGGAAACAGCCTCGAAGAATTTTGGCGAAACCCTAGATTACTCGGCTATTCTCCTGTTAATTGGACTGCAGGAACTGGGGATATTCGATTTGAAATTCAAGAAAGATCAAAAGTTGGAACTCATGCACGTGGCCGTATGCACATTATTAGAACCATACGGGTATTATGAGTTCGAGGGAAGAGACGTAGACGGATGGCCACACTTTGTTAAAAAAGAAGATCTCCCGGTGTTGAGTCCAGGAGATCAGGAAATTCTATTAAAAAAGGCAATGATGAAATACTTCGGAAACGAAGCGTAGAGATTAAATCTCTATTGTTACCTCAGTTGTCTCTTGCTCTTCAATCTTAATGATGCCAACGCCATAAAGGGCGCCCTTATATGCTTCAATGTCTAAAACGGCAAACCCAGCTTGACCAAGTTTGTAGTTTTCAGAATAATCCATTGTTACTGTTCCAGTAGCATCTGTTGTTAATGTTGTATCCAAGGCAATAGCATTTGGAGGAGGAGGAGTTTGAGAAGGTGAACCGTACAAACGCACTGAAGCTCCCTGCACAGGATCGCCGTTTGCATCTACAACACGAACTACCGCCACGGTAGGTTCTTCTTTAACACATGAAGTTAAAGTCATTGTAGTTCCCACTAAAAATAAAATTCCTAAAACAAATTGAAAAGTTCGTGTAGCCTTCATAGACGTTTGCTTAATTTTGTCGTCGATTAATCAGTTAAGTATCACAAATTAAAGAAAAAAAAATGAATTCACGTCTAACTTTCTGCGGTTTAGCCATTTTTTCTTTCCTCTTATTCTTGAATGCAACAGGATGTAAATCGCAAGAACCCGTTAACAATGGCACTTCTAATTTAACCATTGGAGAGCCTGTACCTATCGAAAACAAAGAAAATCAAACAAATAACAACATGCAAACAGATCACACCAACACACGTATTAAGGTTTCAACTTCATTAGGCGATATGGTTATTCGTCTTTATGACGAAACCCCGCAGCACAGAGATAATTTCATTAAGTTGGTGGAAACAGGCTTTTACAACGATTTGCTATTCCACCGCTGTATACGTGGGTTTATGGCTCAAGGAGGGGACCCAAACAGTCGCGGAGCAGATGCAGGAACGCAATTGGGCATGGGTGGTCCGGGGTATACCGTTCCGGCTGAATTCAATACGAACTTCATTCATAAGAAAGGAGCACTTGCAGCTGCGCGTCAAGGTGATTTTACCAATCCAACGAAAGCGTCGAGTGGAAGTCAGTTTTACATTGCTCAAGGACAAGCTATGACAGACGCTCAGATCAATCAAGTTGAACAATACGTGAAGCAAAAGAATGCGAATTTCGCATACACCCCTGAGCAACGTGAACTATACAAGACCGTTGGAGGTACTGCTCAACTAGATATGGATTACACCGTATTCGGAGAAGTTGTAGAAGGATTGGACGTGCTTGATAAGATTCTTTCCATGCCAACCGCAGCTGGTGACAGACCACTTCAAGACATTAGTATGAAAATGGAGGTGATCAAGTGAGTTTGGTTGAACAAATAGAGCAACTGAAACTTGAAGTTGCTTCCACCCAACTCAACTCTGCTGATGAGGTAGAGGCTTTTCGTGTGAAATATTTAGGAAGAAAGGGCATCTTGAACGATTTGTTCGAGGCCTTCAAGGCCATTCCAAACGAAGAAAAAAAGGCAGTGGGAGCAGTAATGAATGGATTGAAAACTTCCGTTCAAGAAAAAATAGATGAAGGTTCTGTGCAATTCAAATCGAATAAAGGTGACGTTGAAGTTCCGGATTTCACTCGCCCATACGGAGAGTGGACACACGGAAGCAGACATCCTTTGCAACTGGTTCGCGAAGAAATACTTTCCATTTTTGAGCGCATGGGATTCAGTGTGGAAGACGGACCAGAGATTGAAGACGATTGGCATGTATTCTCTGGATTGAATTTCTCGCCCGAGCACCCCGCTCGCGATATGCAAGACACGTTTTTTGTGGAAGGTCAACCAGATACTGTTCTTCGCACACACACAAGCAGTGTGCAAGTGCGAGTGATGGAAACGACGAAGCCGCCCATTCGCATTGTTATGCCAGGAAGGGTATACAGAAATGAGGCAATCTCAAGCCGCGCGCATTGTCAATTCCATCAAATTGAAGGATTGTACATCGACGAAGGTGTTTCTTTTGCCGACATGAAGCAAGTGCTTCAAATGTTTACGGAAGCTTTTTTCGGTAAAGCAAAGATTCGTTTGCGTCCTTCATACTTCCCATTTACAGAGCCAAGTGCTGAGATGGATGTATATTGGGGATTGGAAACACCAGCCGATCACAGAATTACAAAGGGAACAGGTTGGTTGGAAATTATGGGCTGCGGAATGGTAGACCCGAATGTTTTATTGGCATCTGGAATTGATCCTGAGAAGTATTCAGGATTTGCTTTTGGAATGGGCATCGAACGAATTGCCATGCTGCGATACGGGGTAGATGATCTTAGGCACTTCTTTGAAAACGATATGCGCTTCTTGAATCAGTTCAAGAAAACCATATAGTATTTTTTACAATAAGGTAGTGTACATTGTACACTTTTTAGAGGAAGTCTATTTGAACTAGGGCTTCCTAACTATATTTGCAAGGAACAAAAAATTATGGCAACAGCGTCGAAGTCAACAAAAAATGCGTCAACCCCAACAGGAGAGCGCTTTACAAAGGCTACTTATTTGAAGTGGTATCGTGAAATGCTATTGATGCGCAAGTTCGAAGAGAAGTGCGGTCAGTTGTACATTCAACAAAAATTCGGTGGATTCTGTCACTTGTACATTGGACAAGAGGCCATTCTCTCAGGAATGATGGCAGCCATTAAGCCAACCGATAAGGTTATTACTGCATACCGCGACCACGCTCATCCTTTGGTGATGGGTTCAGATCCGAACCGCGTAATGGCTGAACTATACGGAAGGTCAACAGGACTTTCAAAAGGAAAAGGTGGCTCCATGCATATGTTCGACAAGGAAAGAAATTTGTTTGGTGGACACGGAATTGTTGGAGCTCAGATTCCAATGGGAGCTGGTATTGCTTTCGCGGATAAATACAGAGGTGAAGATCACGTGACGGTTTGTTTCTTCGGAGACGGAGCTGCACGTCAAGGTGCTTTATATGAGACGTTCAACATGGCAATGACATGGAAGATTCCTTGCATTTTCGTTATTGAAAACAATCAATATGCTATGGGAACTTCTGTTGAGCGTACATCGAATGTGACCGATTTGAAGACCTTAGGTGCTAGTTTCGAGATGCCTTCTGAATCTGTTGACGGAATGAATCCGGAAGCCGTAACTGAAGCATTCGACCGTGCGGTTGCGAGAGGAAGAGCAGGTGAGGGTCCAACATTATTAGACATTCAAACCTACCGCTACAAAGGGCATAGTATGAGCGATCCTCAGAAATACCGAAGCAAAGAGGAGGTCCAAGAATACATTGAAAAAGATCCTATCGATTTCGTTTTGAGAAAAATTCGCGATAATAAGTGGATGACTGAAAATGAAATTGAGGCTATGGAAGAAGAGATAAAAGCAGTGGTTCTAGAATCTGTGGAATTCGCTGAGAACTCGCCACTTCCGGAAAAGGAAGAAATTTATAAAGACGTATATTCTCACGACGATTACCCTTACGTAACCGACTAATAAAAAAATTATGGCTGAAATAGTTCGTATGCCCAAGTTAAGTGATACCATGACGGATGGAACCGTTGCGGCTTGGCACAAAAAGGTGGGAGATAAAGTTAAAAGTGGTGAATTGTTGGCGGAAATTGAAACCGACAAAGCTACCATGGAGTTTGAATCGTATGTAGACGGAGTTCTTCTATACATAGGAGTAGAGAAAGGAAAAACTGTTGCAGTAGATGCTTTGCTAGCTGTGTTTGGAAAGGAAGGTGAAGACGTTTCGGCTATTGTTGCTGCTGAAGGCGCTGCTCCTGCAGCGAAGGAAGAAGCGCCAGTTGCTGCGGCTCCTGCCCCAAAAGCGCCGGTGGCTGCGGCTCCGAAGGCCATTGTTTCTCAAGCACCAGTTGCTGCGGCACATTCCCCAGCAGCAGCGCCTGTTCCGTTCAATGATGGACGCATGCGTGTGAGCCCCCTTGCAAAGAAGTTAGCGGAAGACAAAGGATTGCCGCTTCAGTATATTCCTGGATCAGGAGATGGCGGAAGAATTGTTAGAAGAGATGTAGATGCCTTTATGGCTGGTGCATCTGTGCAATCAGCTTCTGCTGTTGAATCTTATACCGAAGAGAACGTTTCGCAAATGCGTAAAACCATTGCTCGTCGTTTGGCTGAAAGTAAATTCACCGCTCCGCATTTCTATTTAACCATGGAAATTAATATGGGAAGAGCGGTTGAAGCGCGTGCAGCAATGAATGCAGCAACCGGATCGAAAGTATCATTCAACGATATGGTTGTTAAGGCCACAGCATTGGCTTTGAAACAACACCCCAAGGTGAATTCATCATGGCAAGGAGATACCATTCGATACAACCACCACGTTCACATGGGCATAGCGGTAGCTGTTGAAGAAGGTTTGTTAGTTCCTGTTGTGAGATTTGCTGACACAAAGACATTGGCTCAGATTAATCAAGAAGTGAAAGTATTTGCAGATAAAGCGAAGAACAAAAAACTTCAACCCTCCGACTGGGAAGGAAACACCTTCACCATCTCAAATTTGGGTATGTTCGGAATTGAAGAGTTCACAGCTATTGTGAATCCGCCAGACGCATGTATTCTTGCTGTTGGTGCTATTCGTGAAGTTCCTGTTGTGAAGAACGGTGCCGTAGTACCTGGACACACCATGAAATTGACATTGAGCTGTGATCACCGTGTGGTAGACGGAGCATCTGGTTCTGCATTCCTTCAAACATTGAGAGCAATGTTGGAAGAACCGGTATTGATGTTCATCTAATTGAAATTATAGGAAATGAAAAGAGCACCCATGGGTGCTCTTTTTTATGCTTTGAAAAAGCAATTATTTCTTCACGAATCTTTTAGTGATAACGTTTCCGTTTACATTCAAACTTAGTAAGTATGTTCCAGCCTGAAGGCTATTCAAATCAATGCTTTGTTGCTGTGCACCAGGGAAGCGGGTGGCAGATTCATTTTGAACTTTCTTTCCAGTTAAATCATAGATCACATACTGAACCTTGGCAGATTCTTCCAGCGAATAGTTCACTGTAATGTTTTCTGTAGTTGGATTTGGATAAAACGAAAAAGTGAAAGGTGAATTCTCTTGTTCAGAGATACTAACACCTGCAGGCGTTACAACTTGAGAGGCGTTGTAAACATAATCTCCAGTTTTTTCCTCGTCGTTATTCGCAGCTACGCCGGCGAAATACATGGTTATGGGTCCAACATCGGTTGTTGGGGCTGTCCAAGTAAATGTGAATGAATGACCGTTGGCAGTTGTGCCAGCGTTCAAGTTGTGTACAATATTTTTTCTTGAATTTCCTAAAATAGTGGCGTTTTTCGTGGTAGTTCCAATACCTGGAGTAAGATCGCCTGCATTTGCACCCGAAGTTAGCAAGGCCTCCAGACCAACACCGAATAATGACCTGCCTTGCTGCGTCACCGTAGCTGTAAGCGTATAGGTTTGCCCTGGAGTATATTCCCAATTTACAAGGTCGGAGGAAGTAAGTGTTACCGATCCTCCCATGGAGTTATTTGCGCTTCCCGTGTGGCAATCGGATTGGCCGCAGGTTTCCTCACCTGGAGAGCCTGTAGCACCTGCCTTACCGTTACTGGCTTCTATCCCTGAAAAGAATAACATTCCAGCTGTTGCTAAGGAAAAAGTAAGATGGTAGAATTTTCTCATAATAAAATTTATTGCCCTAAAGGTAGAAAAGCTTCCCTCTAAAACAACTCTCCTTTTAAAAAAAATATTTTTTTAACCCCAAGAAGCAATCTTCTCGGCTTTAAATTCTCCAGCTTCGAGTTTTTCACGAACTTTTGAGAAACACTCGATGGTTAAACGAACGTCTTCTAACGTGTGAACTGTAGTTGGAATTAAACGCAACATAATGACGTCTTTCGGAACAACCGGATAAACCACAATGGAGCAGAAAATGCCATATGTTTCGCGAAGCTCAACGGTTACGTTGGTGGCTTCACCAAGAGTTCCTTTTAAAAATACAGGGGTAACTACGCTGTTGGTATGTCCGATATCGAATCCAGCCTCTTTCAAACCGCTTTGCAAAGCACGGGCAACGTTCCACAAGTTGTCTTGTAGTTCAGGCATAGTGCGAATCATATCTAAACGCTTCAAAGCGCCAATTACGATAGGCAAAGGAAGTGCCTTCGCGAATGTTTGTGAACGCATGTTGTAACGTAAGAATTCAATGACGTGCTCTTCAGAGACAACGAAAGCTCCTATAGTGGCCATTGCTTTTGCGAATGTCCCGAAGTAAACATCAATCTGATCTTGCACCCCCTGGAAATCCCCAGCACCGCGTCCGTCTTTACCGATTGATCCAAATCCGTGTGCATCATCAACAAATAATCGGAAAGGAATAACTTTTTTGAATTCAGCAATTTCTTTTATTTTTCCTTGGTCGCCCGCCATTCCGAAAACGCCTTCAGTCATAACCAAGATTCCGCCACCAGTCTGATCGGTTAAGCGCTTCGCTTGGTGTAACATTTTTTCGAAACTAGCCATGTCGTTGTGCTGGAAAACAAAACGCTTCCCTTGGTGCAAACGAACACCGTCTACCATGCAAGCATGGCTCTCACTATCATATACAATTACATCATGTCTTCCTACAAGGGCTTCAATAGCCGACATACAACCTTGGTAACCGAAGTTCAACAAGAAAGCGTCTTCTTTGTGCATGAATGCAGCAAGTTCTTGCTCGAGTTGCTCATGATATTTGGTCTGTCCAGACATCATTCGTGCACCCATTGGATACGCCATTCCCCATTCTGCAGCTGCATCTGCGTCAGCCTTACGAACATCTGGATGATTAGCTAAACCAAGGTAGTTGTTCAAGCTCCACGTCAATACTGGTTTCCCACGGAATGTCATGTGAGCGCCAATATCACCTTCTAGTTTAGGGAAAGTAAAATAGCCATGAGATTCTTTAGAGTGCTGACCAAGGGGCCCTCTGTTGTTCTTGATTTTTTCAAATATATCCACGCGTAAATTTTTTAGAATTACAAAAATAATGAGGAATTTTCTAATGTGACCTATGAATTATCATCTTGTGAACAGACGATTGTGATTCTTTTGCCGTTACTTGACCGCAAAACCCTATTTTTGCGCTGGAAATGAAAAGATCTATCATCCTCTTATTCGCGTTAGCAATAGCAGTTTCGGGTTGTACTGAGTACAGCAAGGCCTTGAAAGAAACTGACCCTACAAAGAAAATGGCTAATGCCAAAAAGTATTACGAGGACGGAGAATGTTTCAAGGCTTTACCCATGTTGGAAGAGCTAATAGGTTTAACACGCGGAACTCAGCAGTCTGAAGAGGTCTATTACTATTTTGCCAAGACGCACTATTGCTTGAAGGACTATTACATGGGCAATTACTATTTTAAGTCCTATGCAAAATCCTTTTCGACAAGTCCAAAGGCAGAGGAGTGTTTATTTATGGCGGCGCTTTGTAGCTATAGCTTGTCTCCTAATTACACCTTAGATCAAACCGATTCGAAGACAGCGGTTGACGAATTGCAGTATTTCCTGGATCAATACCCGAACAGCGCTTTACGAGATTCGGCAAATCACATGATTCGCGATCTCAATTTCAAAATTGAAAAAAAGGATTTTGAAGTAGCTGAACTGTATGTTCAAACCATGAAATACAAAGCTGCATCAAGCAGTCTGCAAGAATTCTTAAAGAAATACCCACAATCGAAATTCAGAGAACAAGCGATGTTTTTGATCATCGAAAGCAAATATTTGTTGGCTGAAGGCAGTATTGATACAAAGAAATTGGAGCGTTATAGAGAAACAATGGAATCTTATATTACATTTGTATCCGCTTTTCCAAAAAGTATCTTTATTGATAGTGCTGAAGATTTCTATCTAAAGAGTGATAAAATGGTAACGAAATTAACGACAAAATAGAATTATTATGAGCAACTACAAAGCCTCAACGGCAGCTAAAACAACCATTACGCGTAATACGAACGAGTTGTACGAGAAAGTAGAAGGAAACTTATTTGAAACTTGTGTTCTTTTGAACAAACGTACTTTTCAAATTGCTCGCGAAATAAAAGAAGAGTTGACCCAAAAGCTTGAAGAATTTGGTAGCAACCAAGACAATTTGGAAGAGGTTTTCGAAAACCGCGAGCAAATTGAAATCTCACGTTACTACGAAAGATTGCCAAAGGCTCATAGCATAGCTATTCAAGAATTGGAGGAAGGAGCAATATTTTTCCGTTATCCAGAAGAAGAAGAGAAATAATATTGAATTGAATTCTTTGAAACCCCGAATTTTCGGGGTTTTTTTATTAGGTTTACCTCGTGTTGAAAGAAAAAAAAATAGTACTTGCCGTTACAGGTTCCATTAGTGCCTACAAGTCTCTGTTCTTGTTGCGACTTCTTGTGAAAGAAGGTGCCGAGGTCAAAGTTGTCATGAGCAAATCGGCCCATGAGTTCATTCAGCCCCTTTCCTTCAGCACCCTTTCGAAGCACCCGGTGTGTTCTGATTTTACAGAGAGTAATTTGAGCGGTGTTTGGAACAATCATGTAGAAATGGCGCTTTGGGCAGATCTTATTGTGGTTGCGCCCTGCACGGCAAACACGCTAGCGAAGTATGCTGCAGGAATGTGCGATTCGTATTTACTCGCTGTTCTTATGAGCGCGCAATGCCCGCTGTTCTTTGCACCAGCAATGGATCATGATATGATGGAGCATGCGGGTACACAAGAGAACTTGAAGCGCATTGAAGAAATGGGGTGCACCGTGCTTGCTCCAGGATATGGTGAGTTAGCGAGTGGATTAATTGGAAAGGGAAGGCTCTCGGAACCCGAGGAAATTCTTGGCGCAGTGATTTCTCATTTCAATCCGAATCAGCCACTCAAAGGAAAAAGAGCTCTTGTGAATGCTGGTCCAACCTACGAGGCAATAGATCCCGTTCGATTTATCGGGAATCGTTCAAGTGGAAAAATGGGCATTGCCATTGCACAAGCCTTGCGCAAACTTGGAGCCGATGTGACCTTGGTGTTAGGACCCGTGCACGAAAATATTCCAGATGGAATAAAAATTATACGCATTGAAAGTGCTCGAGAGATGCATGAAGCTTGCACGCGAGAATTTCAGCATTCGGACTTTGCTGTATTGGCCGCTGCAGTGGCAGATTATCGTCCAGTAAATGTTAGCACCGAGAAAATAAAAAAGAAAGACTCTCCGTTAGAGCTACGCTTAGAAGAAACAGAGGACGTGGCAGCTTCTTTAGGAAAAGTGAAAAGTGAGAAACAAAAATTGATTTGTTTTGCCCTAGAAACAGAAAACGAAGAGGCGTTCGCTAGAGCTAAAATGAACCGCAAGAACGCAGATCTATTAATCTTGAATTCACTTAGAACTGAAGGGGTGTATTTTGGTTCAGACAACAATGCCATTACTCTTTTTCATTCCAATGGAAGTAAAAAAGAAATATCTTTAAAATCGAAAACGGAAATAGCTCAAATTATTTCCAATGAAATAGCCGACCTTTTTCAATGAAGAAAAGTATAGTATATCTGATTTTATTTTTCATTTCGTTTCATGCGTTTGCGCAAGAATTGAATTGCGACGTGAAGATTATTCCGCCAAGAATTATGATTTCCGGCCCAGAAGTTTTCCAAACTATGGAGCGAGCCATTGAAGAGTTTTTGAATGGAAGGAAATGGTCGAAAGACCAATGGCAGCAAGAAGAGCGTATACCGTGTACAATTCAAATTACCATTGAAAAACAAAACAGCCAGCGCGATTTCGAGGGTACCATTCAAATTGGTTCAAGTAGACCGGTTTATAATTCCGATTACAAAACGCCGCTTGTTTCAATCAACGATAGAAATTTATCTTTTCAGTTTCAGGAAAACACTCAATTGCAATGGTCACCCGATCAACACCGTGATAACTTAAGCAGTGTTTTGGCATTCTATGCTCTTTATATTATTGGAAGTGATTACGATTCATTTTCATTGGAAGGGGGAACGGATAATTTCTTGATTTGTCAGACAATTGTCACGAATGCGCAGAATGCCCCAGAATCTGGATGGCGAGCTAGTGGAGAAAAGGGACAACAAAATAGATATTGGCTAATAGAAAATATTTTAACGGAAACGTTTAGCCCGCTTCGCGAAGCGAGTTACAACTATCACCGTCAGGGTCTTGATAAAATGTACACCGAGCGAGCAACTGCCACCAATAACATAATTGATGCGCTGAACGGCCTGAATGACATTCATAAAATTAAGCCTTCGTCATACAATATGCAGGTCTTTTATTATGCGAAGGCCGATGAAATTGTGAATATATTCAAGCCGTTACCCGATGAACAAAAAACGCCGATAGCAGAATTGTGTAAGCGTCTAGATCCTGGTAACATTGCGAAATACGATCGTATTTTACAGAAATAGGCATAACTTTTTTCTTCATTCAATAAGGGCTAGCTGTAAATTCGCTTTATGCTAAAATCGCTTCACATAAGAAACTACGTTCTCATTGAATCGCTGCACGTAAACTTCAACAAGGGTTTCGTTGCCATAACCGGTGAAACGGGAAGTGGGAAGTCGATTTTGTTAGACGCATTTGCCTTACTTCTTGGCGATCGTTCCGACGTAAAGAGTATTCGCGTTGGACAAGACAAATGTACCGTTGAGGCGGTGTTTGCTATTTCAAAAGATCGGTTCGATTCTTTTTTTCATGAAAATGATTTAGACTTTTCGGAAGAAACTGTTGTTCGAAGAGAAGTGAATAGCAAGGGAAAGAGCAGAGCTTTTATTAATGACACTCCCGTTACTTTAACCGTATTGAAGCAATTCACAGAGCAGGTTGTCGATTTGCATTCACAGCATGAGAATGCGCTGTTGTTTCGGAAATCGTTTCGGTATGAAATGGTTGATGCGTTTTCAAAATCGAAAGATGTTTGGAATACCTATCGTTCAAACTTTTTAAGATGGCGTGAGATTCAGAATGAATTGGAGCAACTTCGACTTCAATTAAATAATGAAAAGGCAACGGAAGACTATCGCTTGTTTCAATTGAATGAATTGGCACTCGAGGATTTCAGTTCCTTTGATGTGCCTGAAATGGAAGGTGAATTGAATCTTCAGCAGAACTCTGGCGAGCTTTTAGAATCGTTGCATACCGTTACGAATTTGCTGAACGAAGGGGATAGCAATATCCTTCAGCAATTAAAAATAGCGAAGCAGCAATTGATGAAGTGGGAAAGCGGACATCCGAAGTTACAACAGTTCTCTTCTCAGTTGGAGTCTGTGATTGCTGAGATTCGAGAGGTTGATATTGACTTACAGAAGTTTTCTGATTCAGTTACCTTGAATCCTGAGCGTGCTTCTTTCATCGAAGAGCGTTTGAATTTTGTTTTCAAGATGTTCAGAAAACACAATGTGAATAGCGTTGAAGAATTGAGTGCTTTGAAATTAAAGCTTGAACAAGATGCCCAATTGACAGAAGCTTTAGAGTCTTCGATTCAAAATAAAGAAATAGAAGTTTTGCAATTGGAAAATCAGTGCAAAGAGCTCGCGACAAAACTTTCGCACCTGCGTATGAAGGGAGTTAAGGAAGCGGAAAAAGCGATTTCTACGTCGTTGCATAAATTGAATTTGACTCATGCGCAATTTCAAATTGAAGTTACTGGAACTCCTGAACTGCACGTATACGGCGCCGAGAATTTACGCTTTGCTTTTTCAGCAAACAAAGGGCAGCCATTCGAAGATATTAAAGCGGTGGCTTCGGGTGGAGAAATTTCGCGTGTCATGTTAGCGATAAAGGCAGCAACATCGCATTTGAATGAAATGCCCGTGCTTATTCTCGATGAAATAGATCAAGGCGTTGGCGGGGAGACGGGTAATCGCATTGCAGCATTGCTCCGCGAGATGTCGGCTTCCGCGCAATTGCTCGTCATTACGCACTTGCCACAGATTGCATCTAAGGCCCATCAGCATTTTAGAGTTACTAAACGAGTTAGCGGAGAGTCAACGATAAGTGATTTGCAAGAGCTTAGTGTTGCAGATAGAGAGATGGAATTAGCCCATATGCTAGGGGGGGATCAGGCCGGTGATGCAGCCCTTCAAGCCGCTAAAGAATTAATGCAACACGTTTAATGAACGACTTTCAAAAACTTTGTTCAGTTTCCGATGCAAATGAGTTGTTGGATGGCCGAATTCTTTTGGTTGACAAACCGTTGAATTGGACCAGTTTCGATGTTGTAGGAAAGTTGAAGTGGATATTACGTAGTGAAGGAAAATTCCCGAAGTTTAAAATAGGACATGCGGGGACGCTAGATCCGCTGGCAACAGGGCTGCTGGTTGTTTGTACGGGCAAGATGACTAAGTCCATTGAAGACATTCAAGGTGGGACGAAAGAGTATACAGGCAAGATTTTACTTGGCGCAACAACGCCCAGTTTCGATAAGGAAACATTACCCGAGAATTTTCAATCTACAGAACATTTGACTCTAGAAAAATTGGAGGAAGTTGCGAAGATGTTCATTGGAGAGCAACTGCAGATGCCTCCTGTTTACAGCGCAAAACAAATCGATGGAGTTCGAGCGTATGAAATGGCTCGGAAGAACGAAGAGGTGAAAATGCGTGAGAACTTGATTGAAATTGAAACGTTTGAATTGAGAGATTTTGATGGAAAGGAAGTGTCGTTTCGAATTCGATGTTCGAAGGGCACGTATATACGGTCCATTGCAAATGATTTTGGGCAGAGATTGGGCGTTGGCGGTTACCTAAGCGCCTTGCGAAGAACTGAGAGTTTCCCTTTTCGTGTAGACGAAGCGAAGAGTCCAATGGACTGGGTGAAGTTATTTTACCCTAGTTACGATGCTGTAAATGAGCATTTTAGCGATGACTCGGTGAAAAAGGTCTTTACAAAGGCTTTTTGATTTCGTACTTTCGCCCCCCACTTAAATAATAACACCTTGATTTCCACAATGAAATTGGGTCAATTCAAATATGAATTGCCTAAAGAATTAATAGCTCAGCATCCTTTGCCTCACCGCGACGATTCCAAATTAATGGTATTGGACCGTAAGACTGGAAAGATTGAGCACAAGAAATTTCGTGATTTGCTAGATTATTTTAGCGAAGGCGATGTAATGGTGAACAACAACACGAAGGTTTTCCCTGCGCGCATGTATGGCAATAAAGAAAAGACCGGATCCATGATCGAGGTTTTCTTGTTGCGTGAATTGAACGACAAGAGTTTGCTTTGGGACACCGTAGTAGATCCAGCTCGTAAGATTCGTATTGGAAATAAATTATATTTCGGTCCAAACGATGAGTTGGTAGCTGAAGTTATAGATAATACTACTTCTCGTGGAAGAACGCTTCGTTTCTTATACGACGGTCCACACGAAGATTTCAAAAAGTTGGTTTATAGCCTAGGTGAGACGCCACTTCCGAAATACATTGAGCGTCCTGTTGAACCAGAAGATGCCGAGCGTTATCAGACGATTTATGCGAAGTATGAAGGTGCAGTAGCAGCTCCAACCGCTGGACTTCACTTTTCAAAACAGCTTTCAAAGCGTTTGGAAATTGCTGGAATTCACATGGCTGAATTGACGTTGCACATTGGATTGGGTACATTCAGAACGGTTGAAGTTGAAGACTTAACGAAGCACAAGACAGACAGTGAGCAATTGATTATTCCTGAAGCGACTTCCGATTTGGTAAATGATGCACGAGAAAAGGGAAAACGCGTTTGTGCTGTTGGAACAACGACACTTCGTGCTTTTGAAAGTAGTGTTGGAACGAACAATACATTAAAGGCGTTCGACGGTTGGGCAAGTAAATTTATTTTCCCTCCGCATGATTTCCAGATAGCGGACAGTTTAATTACGAATTTTCACGAGCCACAGAGTGTGTTGTTAATGATGACAACCGCCTTTGGAGGATATGATTTCGTTATGGAAGCATACAAAGAAGCCATTAAGAAGAAATACAGATTCTTCTGTTACGGTGACGCTATGTTGATCATCTAAAAACACTCGGAAACACGTTGAATCAGGAAAATTTAATGTTTTCATGAAAGAAATGTTGAAAAGTGTTTGCAGATAAGAAAAAAGATTGTATTTTCGCACCCCCAAATTTTAGGGAACTGACTTTAAGAATAGAGATAAAATGGATACGTTGAGTTACAAAACACCATCGGCAAACAAGGAATCTGCGAACAAGCAGTGGTTGATTGTTGATGCAGAAGGAAAGAATCTTGGACGTTTGTCAAGTGAAGTAGCAGCTGTGCTTCGCGGTAAGCACAAACCATTGTTTACACCACACGCAGACTGTGGAGACTACGTGATAGTCGTAAACGCAGAGAAGATAGCACTTACTGGAAAGAAGTGGGATGAGAAAGTTTACATTCGTTACACAGGTTATCCTGGAGGACAACGTTTCGCTAGCCCGAAAGAAATGATGGCTAAGCATCCAACTGCAATGGTTGAGATGGCTATTCGCGGAATGCTTCCAAAGAATCGTTTGGGTCGTGAAGTATTTAGAAACTTGTATGTTTATGCAGGTACTAATCACGAACAAACAGCTCAACAACCATCAGTTTATACTTTAAAAGGATAATTTAGTCAATGGCAACTACTACGCAATATACCAATACTTCAGGCCGTCGTAAGACCGCAGTAGCACGTGTTTACCTTTCAGAAGGAACAGGTAAATTTGAAATCAACGGAAAAGATTACGCACATTATTTCCCAACGTTGGTGCTTCAGTACCGCGTTAACCAACCTTTCATCCTAACTGGAAACGAAGGGAAGTACGATTTCAAAGCAAACATCAACGGTGGTGGAATGACTGGTCAAGCAGAAGCAGTTCGTTTGGCTGTCAGCAAAGCATTAATAGAACTTAATCCCGATTGGAAACCAGCTTTGAAAGCTGAAGGTCTTACCACTCGTGATCCACGTATGGTTGAACGTAAGAAGTTCGGTCAACGTAAGGCTCGTGCACGCTTCCAGTTCTCTAAGCGTTAATCGCTGGAGAACTTTTTGGAAAGCTTATCGAGCTTGTTTAGCATCCAAACTTCAAAGACTCGTATTTCGGTATGGCTACTTTGGGGTTGACTTTTAGAGAACGTAAACAAGAATAAAATAGAAAATGGCAAAAGTTACTTTTGATGAATTGCTAGATGCCGGAGTACACTTCGGACACCTAAGCCGCAAATGGAATCCAAACATGGCTCCGTATATCTTCGGAGAGAAAAAAGGAATTCACATTATTGATTTGAACAAAACAATTGTTAAGCTTGAAGAAGCTTGCAATGCAATGCGTCAAATCGCAAAATCTGGAAAGAAAATCCTTTTCGTTGCTACCAAGAAACAAGCTAAAGACATCGTTGCTGAAAAAGTAAGCGCTATCGGAATGCCTTTCGTTGTAGAGCGTTGGCCAGGTGGAATGTTAACGAACTTCGTTACCATTCGTAAGGCGGTTCGTAAAATGACTTCTATTGAGAAAATGGAAGCTGATGGAACTGCTGCTACCATGAGCAAAAGAGAGCGTCTTCAAATGACTCGTACTGTTACTAAAATGCGTAAGAACTTAGGTTCTATTGCAGACATGAACCGTGTTCCTGCTGCATTATTCGTTATTGATGTAATGAAAGAACATATCGCAGTTGCAGAAGCAATGCGTTTGGGTATTCCAGTATTCGCAATGGTTGATACCAATAGCGATCCGCGTAAAATCGATTTCGCTATTCCAGCAAACGACGATGCAACAAAGTCTATTAGCAAAATTTTAGATGTAGCTATTGAGGCTATTGCTGAAGGATTGGCTGAGCGTAAAGTCGATAAAGATACTGGAGAAGAAATTCCAGCAACAGCTGAAAAGAAGGAAGATAGAAAGCCAGCTACTCGTAAGCGTACGCCAAAGGCTTAATTTTTAACGAATTAATTTTTTGAATCATGAATATTACAGCAGCGGATGTAAATAAGCTTCGCACCATGACGGGTGCGGGTATGATGGATTGTAAGAAAGCACTTACCGAAGCGGAAGGTGATTTCGAATTGGCAGTTGAATTGCTTCGCAAGAAAGGTCAGAAAGTGGCTGCAAGCCGTGGAGATCGCGATGCAACGGAAGGAGTTGTTTTAGCCAAGGCTAGCGCAGACAACACCGGTGGTTACATTATTGTTTTGAACTGTGAAACAGATTTCGTAGCGAAAAACGAAGGGTTCGTAAATTTTGCAACAGCTATTTTGGATGCAGCTATCGCGAACAACGCGAACAGCCCAGAAGCAGTGAAGGCTTTAACTTACCCAGGAACTTCTTTAACCATTGAAGAAAGAATTACTGAGGAAATTGGTAAAATCGGAGAAAAAATTGATTTGTCTCAAGCAGCTCAAATCAACGCTGGATTCGTTTATTGCTACAACCACCCAGGTAACAAATTGGCTTCTATCGTTGGTTTCAACAAAGAAACTTCTAACGATGTTGCGAAAGATGTTGCTATGCAAACAGCAGCTATGGCTCCAGTTGCATTGGACGAGTCTTCAGTTCCAGAAGAATTGAAATTAAAAGAAATCGAAATTGGAAAAGAATTGGCTATTAACGAGGGTAAACCTGCTGAAATGGCTGAGAAAATTGCAATGGGTCGTTTGAACAAATGGTTTAAGGAAACTACTTTGGTGAATCAAGAATTCATTAAAGACAGTAAATTAAGCGTTGGTCAATACGTGAAATCAGTAGATAAAGATTTAGCTATCTCTGGTTTCTTACGTTTCGGATTGTAATTCAAATTGAATTAGAAATAAAAAAGGGCTGTTTTCGGACAGCCCTTTTTGCATTTAGTGAATTTCAAACTACAATAGGGTAGTTGGACAAACGAAGTTTGAGCACGGGGCATTGGTCTTTTTAATTTCAGCAAATCCTCCTTCCACATCTACGAAATTGCTCCAGCCTCGCTGACGAAGGATTGAAGCAGCAATCATGCTACGGTATCCGCCGGCGCAGATGAGCAGAAACTTTTCCGTTTTTGGAATGGATGAAAGGTGAACATTTATTTCATTCAAAGGAATGTTCAATGAATCGAGTACATGCTCTGAATCGAACTCGCTTTTCTTTCGAACATCAATGACAAGGATTTTCTTCGAACTAATTTCATTGGCGAATTCTAGAGGAGAAATGCGTTTCGATTGATCTATTTCTTTCCCCGCTTCAATCCACGTTTTCATTCCACCTTCGAGATAACCCAGCGTATTGTCATAGCCCACACGCGATAAACGAATGGCGCATTCCTTTTCTCTTCCGGGCTCTGTAACAAGTAAAATGGGTTGCTTCACATCTGTTACCAGTTCACCCACCCATTGTGCGAAGTTCCCGTCAATTGCAATGTTCACGCTGTTTGGAATGAATGCTTTTGCGAATGAATTTGCCTCACGCGTGTCTAGAATTAACGCACTTGTTTCATTCGCGGCGGCTTCAAAGGCATCTACATTTAGGGGTGATAACGCTCGCTCTAAAACAACATCAAGACTCTCGTATCCACGAATATTTAAAAGTACATTCTGTGGGAAATACACCGGTGGATTGGTGAGTCCGCTGAGTACAATTTCAATAAACTCTTTCTTCGATAATTTGGGATTAAGCGCATAATTGACACTTTTCTGATGTCCCAAAGTGTCTGTCGTTTCCTTACTCATCATCTTTCCACAAGCACTGCCAGCTCCGTGATTCGGATAAACAATAAGATCATCGCTCAGAGGCATTATTTTATTTCGAAGCGAATCGAAGAGATAACCTGCAAGCTTATCCTGTGTTAAATCGGCAATCACATGCTGTGCTAAATCGGGTCTTCCAACATCGCCAATGAAAAGCGTGTCTCCGGTTATTATACCGTGCTCTTTTCCCTCTTCATCAATAATGAGATACGTGGTGCTTTCCATGGTGTGTCCGGGTGTGTGAATCACCTTCACCTTACATTTTCCAACAAGAAAAATTTGATTGTCTTCAGCAGTAGTTGCTTCATAATTGGGCTTTGCTGTTGGGCCAAAAACGATTTCCGCATGGGCTTTCTTCTTTAGATCGAGATGACCGCTCACGAAGTCTGCGTGAAAATGTGTTTCGAAGACGTATTTGATCTTGGCCCGATCGGCTTTAGCACGGTCTAAATAGGGTTGTACTTCACGAAGCGGATCGAAGATGGCGGCTTCGCCGTTGGACTCCAAATAGTAGGCGGCATGAGCGATGCAGCCCGTATAGATTTGTTCTAGTTTCATTTTTAAATAGTATTATAGAACAAATTTGTAACTTTTGGTTGAAGCGAATTGTGGCGAATGTTACAGAGGCCCTTGATTTTTGTCAGTAAAGCTGAAGTCATGAAAAGTTCAGGTTCAATTATTTGAATAAATTCTAAATTATTTTATCTATTGTATAAGTCATTCCGATTGTATTTTCGCACAGCAAAACAAAAACCAACATGGGTCTTTTTACATCTTCACTCATTAAGAAATACTGGATGGCCGCGACCGGCTTGTTCCTTATTTCATTCCTAGTCGTTCACGCGGGAATTAACGCTATGATTTTCTTCAACGACGGAGGTCAGACCTTCAACGAGTGGGGACATTTTATGGGAACCAACCTCATTGTTAGAACCATGGAAATTGGTTTGTTCTTGGGATTGATTTTACACATCGTAGACGGACTAATGCTTTACTTCCAAAATCGTAAAGCGCGTCCGATTAAATACGCCTATAACAATCCATCTGCAAGCAGCACCTGGTATTCAAGAAGCATGGCTCTGTTGGGAACCTTAATTCTTATTTTCTTGGTTATTCACCTGAAAGATTTTTGGTTGAAGACGCGTGTAACAGGTTTAACTGTTATGCCAAGTCACGTTAAGATCGACGGTGTTATGCACGAGAATTTATTTGCAGAAATGTTGTTGGTATTTAAAAACCCAATGGCAGTTGTTATTTATTTACTGGGATGTTTCTCCTTGTTCTGGCATTTGTTCCATGGGTTCAGAAGTGCGTTTCAGTCTTTGGGATTGAACCACAGAAAATACGCTTCAACCATTGAATTGGCGGGTTCAGTATTTTCAATTGTGATTTCAATATTGTTCGCATCTATGCCAGTTGCGATGTACCTCGGTTGGGTTAAATAATTCGGATTAAAAATTACTTCCAATGAAGTTAGACGGTAAAATTCCAGAAGGGCCACTTGATCAAAAGTGGACCAAGTATAAAAACTCAGTTCGTTTGGTGAATCCTTCGAACAAGAGAAACATAGAGGTGATTGTTGTTGGAACCGGTTTGGCTGGTTCTTCTGCAGCTGCTTCTCTGGCAGAAATGGGATACAAGGTGAAAGCCTTTTGTTTTCAAGACAGTCCACGTCGCGCACACTCGATTGCTGCGCAAGGTGGTATTAACGCTGCGAAGAATTACATGAACGATGGTGATAGCACGTACCGTTTGTTTTACGATACCATTAAAGGTGGTGACTATCGCGCACGCGAAGCGAACGTTCATCGTTTGGCAGAAGTAAGCGCGAGCATCATTGACCAATGTGTGGCGCAAGGTGTTCCTTTTGCTCGCGATTACGGCGGGTTATTGGACAACCGTTCTTTCGGAGGAACACAAGTTTCCCGTACGTTTTATGCGAAAGGACAAACTGGACAACAACTTTTGTTGGGTGCCTATTCAGCATTGAGCCGACAGATTGGTAAAGGAAGCGTGAAGTTGTACAACCGCCATGAGATGATGGATTTGGTTGTTGTAGATGGAAAGGCGAGGGGAATTATTGCACGTAACATGATTACGGGTGAAATAGAAAGTCACAGTGGTCATGCGGTTGTGTTGTGCACAGGTGGATACGGAAACGTGTTTTTCCTTTCAACCAACGCAATGGGATCCAATGTTACAGCGGCATGGCGTGCGCACCGAAGAGGTGCTGCATTTGCGAATGCTTGTTTCACACAGATTCACCCAACGTGTATTCCAGTTAGTGGAGACCATCAGTCTAAATTGACATTGATGTCTGAGTCGTTGCGTAACGACGGACGTATTTGGGTTCCACTTCACAAAGAAGACGCGGAAGCCATTCGTGCTAAGAAATTAAAACCAACAGATCTTCCTGAAGAGCGTCGCGACTATTATTTAGAGCGTCGTTATCCTGCTTTCGGAAACTTAGTTCCTCGTGACGTTGCGTCACGTGCAGCTAAGGAGCGTTGCGATGCGGGTTTCGGAGTGAATGCAACCGGAGAAGCAGTTTACTTGGATTTCGCATCGGCAATTATGCGTTACGGTAAAACAGCCGCAACGGTTCAGGGTGTTCACAACGCAACTGAAGATCAAATTCGCGAATTAGGAACGAAGGTGGTTGAAGGAAAATACGGGAACTTGTTCCAGATGTACGAGCAAATCGTAGCTGAGAACCCATATAAGATGCCTATGATGATTTATCCAGCTGTTCACTATACAATGGGCGGTCTTTGGGTAGATTATGAATTAATGACCACTGTAACGGGTTGTTATGCATGCGGAGAAGCGAACTTCAGTGATCACGGTGCGAACCGTTTAGGTGCATCGGCATTAATGCAAGGATTGGCAGACGGATATTTCGTACTTCCATATACAATAGGAAATTATTTGGCAGATGAAATTGGCACCGGTGCTATTTCAACCAAAACTCCAGAATTCGTAGAAGCAGAAAAGGCGGTAAGAGAAAGATTGGAAGGGTTATTCAAAACAACAGGGACTGAAACAGTAGATACTTATCACAAGAAATTGGGTAAGATTATTTGGGACTATTGTGGAATGGCGCGCAGCAAAGAAGGATTGGAATTCGCTATTTCAGAGATTCGTAAGATTCGTGAAGAGTTCTACAAGAATGTAAAAGTTCCAGGAGGAATGACCGGAGTGAATACTGAATTGGAAAAAGCAACGCGTGTTGCCGACTTCATTGAATTGGGCGAGTTGATGTGTTTAGATGCATTAGATCGCGACGAATCATGCGGTGGTCACTTCCGTGAAGAATTCCAAACAGAAGAAGGTGAGGCATTGCGTGTAGACGATAAGTATAGCTATGTAGCCGCTTGGGAATTTACAGGGGATCCCTCAGCTCCTAAATTGAACAAGGAAGATTTGATTTACGAAAACATTAAAGTTCAACAACGATCATACAAATAAGATGAGCAACGGAAACATGAACCTTACGCTAAAAGTTTGGCGTCAGTCCAACAGCACAGCTGCTGGAAAAATGGAGAACTACCAATTGGGTGGTGTATCTCCGGATATGTCTTTTTTGGAAATGATTGACATGTTGAACGAGCAGATTATTCGCAAGGGCGAAGATGCTATTGCGTTCGACCACGATTGCCGTGAAGGTATTTGTGGAATGTGCAGCATGTTCATCAACGGTGAAGCGCATGGTCCGAATCGTGGCGTAACAACTTGCCAATTGCATATGCGTTCGTTCAAAGACGGCGATACCATTTACATTGAACCGTGGAGAGCTGAAGGTTTCCCCGTGGTGAAAGATTTGATGGTAGATCGCGCAGCGTTTGATCGTATTATTCAATCGGGTGGATTCGTTTCTGTGAATACATCTGGAAGAACCATGGACGCGAATGCGATTCCAATTCCGAAAGACGATGCAGATAAGGCATTCGATGCGGCAACTTGCATTGGATGTGGCGCTTGTGTTGCAACTTGTCCAAACAGTTCAGCTATGTTATTCGTGAGTGCGAAAGTTTCTCAATTCGCGTTGTTGCCACAAGGACATCCAGAGCGCAAAGAGCGTGTGTTGAATATGGTTAAGCAAATGGATGAAGAAGGATTTGGAAATTGCAGCAACATTGGTGCTTGCGAGGTTCAATGTCCGAAAAGTATTAGCATTGAAAACATAGCACGTATGAACAGAGAGTATCTTTCTGCTAGCGTGAAACCAGAGAATTGATGATTAGAATTTCTTTAAAGCACCAAGCGCTCGTTTTGCTCTTGGTGCTTTTTTGTTTTAGGTCGAATGGTCAAGCCGCTTGGGATTTGAATCTCTTAGCGAAGATCAATGGTGGTCCTGAAAAATCGGATTGCTTTTGGGAAGCTTACACAAACAGTATTACCTATGTTACAGTCGGAACACCACTAATAGTAGGGACTGTAGGTGTTTTGAAAAAAGACGAAGTGGTAAAAAGACAATTCTTGGGCATGGCGGGCGGATTGGCCTTGAACGGCTTCATTACTGTTGCAATGAAGTACGTAATTGCGAGACCGCGTCCGTTTGTTACTCATGGCGATTTGATATACAAGAAGACACATGCTGGAAGTTTATCGTTCCCATCTGGACACACGAGCTCTGCTTTTCAATGGGCGACGAGCTGTATGTTAGCTAAACCGAAGTGGTATGTAGTTGCTCCGGCTTATATGTATGCCTGTGGTATTGCATACTCGCGTATGCATTTGGGCGCGCATTATCCGACCGATATTCTTGGTGGGGCAATTGTTGGATCAGCTAGCGCATTTGCTTCCTACTACATTAACAATTGGTTTTGGAAGAAAATCGACTCAAGAAAAAAGTTGAGTTCTCCGCTTGTCACACCTTCATTTTAAGTCATAAAAAAAAGCCGCAGATGCGGCTTTTAAATGATTGAATTTGCTTCTTATTGTTTGAATCCCGAAACGATGCTAATGCAGCCGATATGCTGAACTACGGCATCTTTTTGCTCTGGAACTTTAATTTTAATTACGAGCTGCTGCGTATTTTTCATTTTGAATTCAAACGCCTCTTTGTCTTGAGCATCTTTGTTCGTGTAGATTTGTTTTCCGTTGATGTCACTAACTGTGAATTCAACATCACCAAGGATAGGGTGAGCTACAACTAACAAGCGATAATCGCGGCCACCGAAGAAGGTTACCATTAATTCAGCATCTTCGCCAGGAGCCATTTGCGCCGAGTTGTAGCTGTCGTTTTGTACGTATCCATTCAATTTCGGAAGGACCTTATTCTTAGTGAAAGGCTTGCATTGCGCCGATGCGAATGAAGGAATAAAGACCAATAAGAACAGGAGAATTTTATATGCTTTCATGATATCTGCTGAATTTTTTATTGAATGTATTTGTTACGAATGACAACAGTTTCTGCTGCTATTTTAGCAAGGGTTGCATCGCTCATGGTAACAGTTTCTGTGCTGCCAATTGAGGTTACTCCACTGTTATCTTTTTCGACTGAAGTTTCTCCCTTAACGACAATCACATCTTTGTAAATGGCTTGAAGTCTGGTAAGATCTTCTTTCATATGGTTTACACGATCGCTAGTGGCAAATAGGTTCAAGTAGCTCACCAATTGATCAAGAGAATATGTTTGTTCGGCAACTCGTTGCTTCATTGCTTTCTCGCCTTTCTTTCCTGCGTATTGTGTGGATAAATAGAGTGTTTCAATCCATGCTCCAGAAACGATAAGTGCACTCACGTCTGTGCGTTTACCTTCTTTCAAATATGCATTTACATTTTGATAAGAAAGCGTCACGTAACTTAAAAGTGAGTCTTTGTTGTTCTGATTTTTTTGCACACGCTCCATAAATTTCTCATCCATAGCAGCTTCGATGCCTAAGGCACTTGCTAATGTTTTCGAAGCGGCTAAGTAGTTTACAGATTCTTGTTTCTGTTCGAAGACTGTGCTGTAGCTTAAGTCTGCAGCGTAAATCCCAAGATTGATTGCGCGATTTTCTTCGTCGACATATTTCGCAACTTTATCCACCGAGTTCAGCATGGACTTATCGAAATTGAATCCAGCGTCTTTAATCATATCGGCCATTTCAATAGGAGCCGGAATGCTGAAGAAGATTTGCTTCAATGCTTGCTCGCGGTCTTTGAAGAACTCATCTTTGTTGGTTAGTTCGCTCGCTCCAGATTCTAAAGGAGCTTTGTTTTCGGCTTTGTTTTCACTTCCGCCGCAGGCAACCAATGCGAGGCTGCCGATGCATACACTGACGATGGCAGTGAGGGAGAGGTATTTTTTGATCATTTGATACTAATTGATTGTTACAGCACATTGATACGCACCTTAAGCGAATATAGTTACAATTTCATTTAGTTATTATGTTATTAATGAGCCTCGAGCCAATTGTTTCCCGCTTGAATCTCAACATCCAAGGGAACTGAAAGTTTTACAGCGTTCTCCATTTCATGCTTCACAAGCGCAAATACTTGTTCAACTTCTTCTCTAGGTGTATCAAAAAGTAATTCATCGTGAACTTGAAGAACCATTTTGGTTTTCAAATTTGCAAGTTTCAAGGCAGATTGAATTTTCACCATGGCCACCTTAATCACATCGGCTGCCGAACCTTGAATGGGAGCATTCACAGCATTTCGTTCAGCGAAGCTTCTTGAAATAGCATTTGAGGCGCTGATGTCTGGAAGGAAACGTCGGCGTCCAAGCACGGTTTCAACGAAGCCCTTTGCGCGACAATCTTCTACCGCTTGATGCTGGTAGGTCTTAAGAGCTGCAAATTGCGTGTAATACGCTTCAATGATGTTCTTCGCTTCAGTTCTTGAAATACCCAACTGCTGAGCTAAACCGAATGGACCTTGTCCGTATATAATTCCGAAGTTGACTGCCTTCGCTTTGCTTCGCATGTCTTTGGTTACGTCTTCTAAGGGCACATTGAATACTTTCGAAGCGGTTGCTTTATGAATGTCTTCTCCTTGTTGGAATGCTTCAATCATGTTCTTATCTCCGCTTAATGCTGCAATAATGCGCAATTCAACTTGAGAATAATCGGCGCTTACCAAGACATGATTTTCGTCGCGAGCAACGAATGCTTTTCGAATTTCTTTTCCGCGAGAAGTTCGAATGGGAATGTTTTGAAGGTTAGGTTGGTTACTGCTCAAACGACCAGTAGCTGCAACTGCTTGCATGAAGTTTGTGTGCACACGTCCGGTGATTGGATTAATCATGTTCGGAAGTGTATCGATATAGGTGCTCTTTAATTTTCGAAGTTCGCGATAATCGAGAATAAGTGGAACGATTTCATGGGTATGTAAATACCGTTGAAGAACATCTTCACCGGTGCTGTATTGTCCGGTTTTGGTCTTCTTCATTTCAGTGGTTATTTTCAATTTCTCGAATAAAATAACCCCCAATTGTTTCGGAGAATCTAGGTTGAATTTCTCTCCAGCAAGCTCTGTTATTTTTTCTTCGATAATATCGAGTTCTTTACCGAGCTCTACGCTGTATGCGTTCAAGAAATTTTTATCCACTCGAATGCCTTCCCATTCCATGTCGGCGAGCACTTCAATAAGAGGTATTTCAATGTTTTCCAATACCGAAGTGGTACCTTGATTTTCCAATTCAGGCATGAAGATTTCAGCAAGTTGAAGTGTCACGTCTGCGTCTTCTGCTGCGTAATCTTTAATGCTTTCCGCAGGAAGATGGGCCATGGAATTTTGATTTTTTCCTTTCGGGCCAATCAACGATTCAATGGAAACAGGTTTGTAGTTCAGGTACTTTTCACTCAACGCGTCCATGCCATGTTTTCCATCTGCATTAATCACGTAGTGAGCTAGCATGGTATCGAAGATTTTATTCTGAATCTTCGTTCCATATTTTTTCATCATTTTGAAATCGAACTTGTATTTTTGAGCGACAAGAGTTTTCGAAGTGTCTAAGAATATTTCATTGAAAATTGCTAACTGCTTTTTTGCTTCTTCGAAGTTAGAAGAGATAGGAACGTACCAACCGGTGTGTGTTTTCGTGCTGAAAGAAAGTCCAACCAAATACGCTGAATGTGGCTCTAGATCTGAAGTTTCGGTATCGAAACTAAAGATGGTCGCGCGCTGTAATTCTAAAATTAAGGATTGAAGTTCCTGTTCAGAAGTAGCCATGAAATATTCATGAGGAACATTTTCAAGTGTGTTTTTCGGTGAAGTTGGAATTTCAACTTCTTCACCGACTGAAGAAAATAAATCGGGAGCGGAGTTGCTGTTTGAAGCAGGACTTGATGTTGTGTTTACTTCAGGCTCTTCGTTCAAGACACGCTTGATTAACTGACGGAATTCAAGCTCTTCAAAAACTTCACGAATGGCATCTTTGTTTATATCACTCACTTTCAACGCCTCTTCGTCGAACGGTGTAGGAGCATCGAGCATGATGGTAGCAAGCTTCTTCGAAAGGATTCCCTGCTCTTTGAAATTTTCAACGTTTTCTTTTTGCTTTCCTTTCAGTTTATCTGTGTTAGCGAGCAGGCCTTCAAGTGATCCGAATTCAGCTAAAAGTTTAGAAGCCGTTTTTTCACCAATGCCAGGAAGTCCTGGAATGTTGTCTACTGCATCGCCCATCATTCCAAGTAAATCAATAACCTGACTAACATTTTGAATGTTGAATTTTGCGCAGACTTCTGCTTCGCCTAGAATCTCAGCTTTTCCGCCTTGGTAGCCAGGTTTGTAAATGAATGACTTGTCGCTCACGAGTTGACCGTAGTCTTTATCGGGAGTCATCATGTAGGTGTGAAAACCTTTTTCCTCGGCTTTTTTAACGAGCGTTCCAATGATATCATCTGCTTCATAACCTGGAGCAATGAGCATAGGAATATTGAACGCTTCAACAATTTTTTTAATGTATGGGACTGCTAGCTTAATGTCTTCAGGTGTTTCAGAACGATTTGCTTTGTACGCTTCGTAATCTATTTCGCGAAGGGTTTGTTCTGGGGCGTCGAATACCACAGCAATGTGCGAAGGTTTTTCGTTATTGAGAATATCTAGAAGCGTGTTCGTGAATCCGAACATGGCTCCGGTGTTTAGGCCTTTGCTGTTGATGCGAGGAGTTCTGATGAAGGCGTAATATGCACGGAAAATAAGTGCGTATGCGTCGAGAAGAAATAGTTTTTTTTCGTGTTCTGAAGATATCATGTTACGAAGATAGTGCAGCCATATACGCGGCCACATACTTCCCCATAATATCGAATTCTAAATTCACGAATGACCCGTTTTCAATGAACTGAAAAGTGGTGTGTTCGTAAGTGAATGGAATAATAGCCACCGAGAATGAAGTCTTCGAACTGTCAACAACAGTAAGACTAACGCCGTTCACAGAGATGCTTCCTTTCGGCACGGTAATGTGACCGATTTCGTGCGGCGTGTATTCAAAAGTGAATTTCCAACTGCCATCATTTTCCGTTTTGGAAATACATTTTCCAACCACATCAACATGACCTTGTACGTTATGTCCGTCTAGGCGATCGCCCACTTTCACGCATCTTTCAAGGTTGATTTTATCGCCTTGTTTCCAACTACCAATGGTTGTTTTTTGAATGGTTTCATCGATAGCCGTAACGCGATAGCGGTTGTCGATAATTTCAACCACAGTCAAGCAGATTCCGCTGTGCGCAAGGCTTTGATCGACTTTCAGTTCACCAGTAAAATCGCAAGAAAACCATAGTTCTAAATTGGTTTCAACGGTTTCCGTTTTAACAATTTCCCCGAGCGATTCTATAATTCCAGTAAACATATTTTATTGTTGAGGTGAAGCCTGTGTAGCGTTCAAGATTTGAATATACCCTTCTTTGAATACAGGCACAATTCCTTGAAGACGAATGGTGTTGACCATTAGAGTGTAATAGTAGGTTCCTGCGCTGACAAGGTTTTGAGTCTTTTGGTCGGTTGCATTCCAAAAGATATCTGGATCGGTTGTTTCAAAAAGAAGTGTTCCGTATCTATTGAAAATTTTCAAGTCGATGCTCTCAATTGAACGATATGGGAAGGGCTTCAGAATATCATTCAATCCGTCTAAGTCTGGGGTGATAATATTTGGAAGCTCATACGTTGGGCAGTTGTCTATGCAAACAACATTCGAAGGCAAGCTTTCATTCTGATAAAGCTCTCCGTCGGGCCAAAGGTTCAGTGAGTCTAGCGCAGTAATGTAGAAACAGCCGGCAATACTCTGTAATCCATTTGGATGCAGGAATTCAAATTCGGTACTATTGGCACCGTTCAAGGTTCCTAGCAATGTGTATTGACTAGTGTCTGTTTGGGCGTAGTAGATGTTATAAGCCGTAATGTCTTGTGAACATGACGGGTCAAGGTTGTACCAGGAAATTTGAAGTGAAGGAATTTCACAATTGTTAATTTGAGAAATTAGAGGTGGGCACGGTGGTGTTGCGTCGAATGGACTTCCGCATACTTCCTGACTGAAATTGTTCAAGGAGTCTGGAACATTAGGTGCACCGTATGATCCCAGCGTAAGAATTTTGTAGCAATAATTTGCATTGTTTACCAAGCCGGTATCGAGGTATTGCGGTGCAGTTGTTTCATTCAATAAAGAATAAATTAATTCTCCGGGTGCCTTTCGATAAATGAAATACCGAGAATTTATCCAAGGAAATTGTCCTTGTAAATTTAACTGAATGGCATTGTCTTGAGGCGTTGCAACAAGCCAAGGGGAAGTTGCGCTGGAGGAATATCCAACGACGTCTTCATTCGAATAAAATTTAATACGGTATTTTTTAAGTGAAGTGAAGGTGTCGATGTTTGAATGATAATAAATGGTATCGCCTGTATTTAGAATGGTAAATGGATTAGAAGCGAAAATGGTTTGCCATGTCCCGTTGTTGTCGAATTCTAGTTCGTAGTGGTAGGGAGGAAGGAAAGCGAGGGTGTCTAGCTGTGAAGGGGGCGACCACCAAACGGTATCACTTCCAACTGAAATATCTGTTGTTTCAATACTCACTTTTGTAATAACAGGAATGTCCTTTTTTATTTGAACGCACGCCTCTTCGCTGGCATAACTCAATGCGCCGTCGGGCCATACTGTTACAATGCGGTAGCAAAATGGAACGCCGAATCCAGGAGCGTTATCTTGGTAGAAATTACTGTTCGCGCCAAGTGTTTGTCCAATGTACACGAATCCGGTATAGGCAGGCATCCCCACTTCGCAATCGGAAGGATTGAAGTTGTATCCGTTTTGTTTTCTATAAATGAAATAGCGAACATTTGCCAATTCGTAGTTGGAAAATGAGCTTAGACATGGCGAAGGATTCCAAGATATTCCCACCGTTGCTCCCACAGCATTTGCTTGAACGTTTTGCACTTTAGGTGCGACGACTGTAATGTTTACGGTCTCAATATCAGCCAATGGAACGAAACCGTTGTCGAGAGCTTCAAAGCTTACTGTATATGGCGTTACGCGCACCTCATCGCATTCCGGATTCCAATAGAACGTATCAGTGAACGTATTGAATTCGGCTTCGTGAACAACGTTGGTCAATGGTCCGCCAAATGCACTTATGAAGACAGCGTTCCCATTGGGATCACTTGCATTCACATCGAACTGAAGGGTGCTTCCTGCTTCAACACAATAGTCGGGAAGCGGAGCGATAACAGGAGGCTGATTGTTGCAGGTTATAACAGTAATCTGCATGTCGCGAATGACATAACCCACTAATAATCCATCTCGAAATTCTTCAATTTTAATAGCAATATTGAATTCACCGGCCAACGGCGGAACGATCCAAGTAACATCACCTGTTTGAGAGTCAATACTGAAAACATCAGACCCGTTTACAGTGCTTGCGTCAGGCAGTAACCAACCTGCAAGAGCTAACGCATCAGCACCCATGCATGGCACAAGCGAGTAGACCAAAGAATCTCCATCCGGATCGAACGCAACAGGATTGTGTATCCACGGTTGATTCAGACAAGCATCTTCAATGGGCATTTTTAAAAGCTGCACAGAATTGTTATGTCCGGTTGCTGGCGAAATAACAAGCATGGTTTGAATTGTGAAGACTTGATTCAAAGAATTCAGAATGTTTATGACACCCTCGTTTCTGTTGGGATCTTCCATGATCAAATAGTAGACTCCAGGTCCTAAGTAGGTGTGATATCCGATGTACTCATTTCGCTTTGCGTCGCCAGAGGCTAAAATTGTTTGAGAGCTTCTTTCTAAACTGTCGAGCTGATTTTCAGTGGTACCAGAAGGCTCGTCGCCCCATCTGATTTTTAGAAAAGGACGGTCAGCTGCGAAGGAGCTTGCTTTTGTAATGGTGTTAATGGTTACTTTGTAGGTGTAGCCACTGATATGCTCGTAAACAATTTCTCCTGCACGATTGTGCGTTGCCCAAGCAGCAAGGGTTATCAGCCAAGTGCAAAAGGTTAGGAGTAGTTTACGATTCATTTTATCTAAGACAATCTATGTTGTCATTTAGTTTACTTATTCAACACAAATTTTTGTTCTAGCGATTCCGTTTTCTGAAATGACTTCAAGAACGTAATATCCTGGAGCAAGATCACTAACTGAATGAAAACGAGAATAGGTGTTCATTTGTTTCACACATTTTCCGTCTGTGGATAATATTCTTAATTGGAATATTTGAATGTTTGAAGGAAGATTAAGCTGAATGGATTCTGCAGCTGGGTTCGGATAAACCTGTAGGTTGAAGTTTCCATTTAAAATTTCAACACCATCAACGATTTCCAAGTTAACACAGTAGTCTTCCACTTCGCCGTATCCGTAGGTTCCGCAGGAGGTAGGAGGAGCTCCTGCACCGAATATTCCAACATATGCCATTCCAACACGCATGCGCGTGCTGCCTGGGGCAAGAGCTGCTGCTGCAGGAACGGTGATAGTTCCTGTAACTGTATTTTGAGAACCGCTGCCTGCATCGTAGGCTAATTCAATTGGCTCATCGAAAGTACCATTAGCATTGTAGTCAATCCATATTTTGAAGTATTCGTTGTACGATCCGCCTGGGAATCCAGGTGTAAGCGAAACGGGATAAGAGTTTCCTGCAACCAATGTGAGTGTGCTAAGATCTGTGTAATCGGTATAGTTTGCATTGTCCGTGCTTAAGTTTGTGAACGAACCTACTGTAACAGCTTCGATGTATTCATCTGATGAGTTACCACCGTTTGCATCGCAATAAACCACATCGGTGCATGAACCGCAACCGGTTGTAGAGAATTCAAATGAAGTGAAAGGATTTTCTGGATTTACGCAGATTGAAGCTACTTGAATGGTGTAGGTGGTGCACGAATCTAGGTTAAAGAATGTAATGTTTGGCTGAAGCGATTGAATAATATCGGTTCCGTTTGGTCCCGTTAACTGAATAGTATATCCATCTGCAGCGAAAATGTCATTCCATGCAACTGTTGCTGTTGTCGCGCCTTGTGCATTCGGAACCGAATATGCGTTCGGGTTTAAGCAACATCCTTCGGTAGTAAGAAAGAATGAGCTTGTCCAATCACCCAAAGTGTCGTTACACAAAGAGGCCAATTGAATTTCATAAGTTGAACAAGCAAGCAATCCCGTTAGTTCAACATTGTTCGCATTTATATTTTCAATGAGTATCCAATTGCCAGAACCTTCCAATTGATATTGACAAGCGAAGGTTGTAACGTCAGGAGTGCTGTTCCAAAAAACACTGTAATCCAACAGATTTGGAATTTGCATAGCACCAATGGCAAAAGGCGCAACGCATCCGCCATTCGAACATTCACTCAACAATAAATCAAGACTGGTTTTCACATTCATTCTTCCACCTGTAACAACTTCGGATTGTAAATTCGAAACTAGATCTACTCCGTTGAAAATATAATCGCGTATCAGTTGTGCTCCTGTTGTTGGATTTGCATTCACAATGGACATGAGCGAGGTGCAGGGGGCTGAGTACAAGAGTGCAACTCCTCCGGCAACACATGGACTTGCGAATGATGTACCTGAAGTGTTTCCGTAGTTATTGTTACCGGCCAGGTAAACCGCTTCACCCGGAGCGCCAATGTCAATAGTTGTAATGCCATAACCGCTGAATGTTCGAACATCTGAGCTGTTGGTTGCAGTCACAGACATCATGAATTCACTCGGGCAAGCAGTGGGTAAATCGCCAACAACATCAACGTTAACATTGTTATTCGCTGTGGACCCGCAAGAAAGAATTCCGGCTACTCCAAGTGTGTCGTACATGGCGCACCAGAGTGGGGCTTGAGAAGGTTGTCCGTTGTCGGTTCCCCAACTGCTATTGGTAGCAACAACAAATGCACCTTGCGCTCCTCCCGTTTGATTGTACAAGCGACGCATTTTAAGCGGATAGGTGTATGCTGCAATGACATTGGCTTCTGAGACGCCGCCCATATCTACTTGCATAATTTTCACATTCCAGTTAACGCCGGTAATTCCAATTCCGTTGTCACCTTTTGCACCAATCATACTGCTCACCTGAGTGCCGTGATTTCCTGCAGCAATAGCGTCGCTGTTGGCGGTCATGTTCCATCCGTCAATGTCATCGATGTATCCGTTGTTGTCATCGTCAATTCCATTTCCATCTATTTCGTTGGTATTGGTCCAGTGGTTTTCAATGATGTCTGCTTGATCCCATTTTGCGCCTCCTCCTTCAACAACGCAAACAACAATCTCGTCGCCAAACGCGGTTAGTCCGCCGGTGGTAATGTCCCAAGCTTCCGGGGTGTCAATGTCGTTGTCTGAAGCGTCGTCATGAAACCATTGCTGGCCATATGAAGGGTCATTGGGAACAATTCGTTCAGCAAGTTTATGGTTGGCTTGAGCCAGTTGAATACTTGAGCAAGTAGGAGCGTATCTAATGATCTCATTCAACGAAACCAATTCTTCATTGAAGGTAAACAACCAAGCGCGCATGATATCGCTTACTTCGTAGCTCGATTTAATTTCAGGAAGTATTCCGAAATGTTGAGTTAATTCTTGTTCTGCTTGGGCAGGAGAAAATCCTTTTTTAAGTTGAAGGATAAACTCATTGTTTATTCTGGCAGCTTGCCCGAATGAAACGAATGAAAAAGCGATTACGCCTAAAAAGGTCAGAATAGATTTTTGGATGTAGATTTTGTGCATCATAACAATTTCGATATTGTGTAAATATCGGAATGAATGCACCATACATGTTCACAGAAATGACATTTTTCCGCACGAAGTTTATGCCTCGTTTACAATTATACGCTTCACGCGTTGGGGAATACTCGTGAGTACCTCGTAGGCTATCGTTTCGCAGTCGGTTGCGAAAGCAATGATAGGGTGTTCTTCGTTGAAAATAACAGCCTCGTCTCCTTCCTTTGCCTCAAGGCTCGAAATGTCTACCATGGTCATGTCCATGCACACACGCCCAACGACAGGACAGACTTTGCCGTTGATGAACACTTTTCCTTTTCCGTTGGAAAGAGATCGGCGAAATCCATCTGCGTAGCCAATCGGAAGAACGGCTATTTTCATTTCTTGGTTGGAAGTAAATGTTCTTCCGTAACCCACGCTTTCATTTGGAAGAATGGTTTTAATTTGAACAATGCTGGTTTTTAGGCTTCCGACATTTCGTAACATTTTTTGTTCCTCTTCGAAGGCTGAAACTCCGTAAAGACCGATACCCAGGCGAACCATGTCGAACTGAGCGTTTTTCCAGCGTTGAATTCCACCTGTATTTGCGGCATGAAGGGTGGGAGAATAACCTAGAACTGATGATATTTGTGCGCAACGATTTTCAAAATCGTTGATTTGATCTTGCGTGAAGGCATCATGACTTTCATCTTCCGAAGCGGCAAAATGGGTGAAGATGCTAGTTATTTCAATGTTTGAATTTTCTCGAAGTAATTCAAGCAATTCAATGGTTTCATTGCTTTTGAATCCAAGACGGTTCATGCCGGTATCGAGTTTCAAATGCGCTTTGAAAGTTTTTTCTGCATTGAATTCTTTAGCAGCTTTCACGAACGCATTGAATGATCGAATGGAAAACAATTCAGGTTCTAAACGATGTTTGAAAAGCGGAGCGAAGTCGGTAACATTCGGTTCAAGAACTAAAATGGGAAGTGAAATTCCTGCTTCGCGAAGTTGAACGCCTTCGTCTGCATAAGCTACGGCCAACGCGTCAATTCCACAATTGGCAAGGCAGACAGCCACTTCAACAGCGCCAATGCCGTATCCATTTGCTTTCACCATTCCCATGAGTTTTACATTGGGGTTCAGTAACGAACGGAAATAATAGTAGTTGTTGGCAAGGGCGTTCATGTTCACCTCGAAAATGGTTTCTTGGTGCTGCTCTTGCAGTGCGCTCACTATTTTTTCGAAATGAAATTTCCGAGCGCCTTTGATGAGCAGGGCATTCGAATCGATTTTATTTGAAAGCAGAAATTCGACAAGTTCTGCGGTGCCTTGAAAGCACGAGAAATTTTTTGGTAATTTATTTTTATGTTGAAGGAAAACTTCACCAACAGCATAAATGTTGTCGATTTGAAATTCATTCATGAGTTCTACAACACGTGAGATCCAGATCTCATCGTTCATTCCGCTTTGTAAAATATCGGAAATGATAACGCTTCGTTTTTTTGCTTGAATGTTCAAGTTGAAATGCTGAAGCGCAAGTTTCAATGAGGTCAAATCGTTGCTGTAACTGTCGTTCAACAATTGCATTCCGCCAATCCCTTTCAATTGTTGCATGCGCATTTCAACGGCCATTAGCTGCGGCGCTTTTTCTGACAATTGAGTCATTGAAAGTCCATGTTGCAAGGCTGTTGCAGCGGCAAGCGCGAAATTATCGATGGATATAGTGTCAATAAACGGAATCTCTGCTGAAGAGGTTTCTCCTTTCCAACTGTAGGAAATAATTGAATGTGTTGAAGAGGATTTTATTTCTCGAATGGAAAAATCGTCTTGTGTTTGATTTCCAACTCGAATGATATTCCCACTAAAATTTAAGTCAAGGTTTGAAGGAATAATGAGTGTATCGCAGGAACCGAATAGCTTCGTTTTTTCATGAAGCAATTCGCTTTGTGAAGTGAAGTTTTCAGCATGGGCGCTTCCTAAAAATGTGAAGACACCTGTTGTGGGCTGAATGATACGTTGAAGCGCATTCATTTCTCCGGGAAGAGAAATCCCAGCTTCGAATAACCCGAGATTGTGCATGGATTCAATCTGCAGTACAGCTAGGGAAACGCCAATTTGTGAATTGAAACTTTTTGGACTTCGTACAATGCAGTAATCGTCGGCAAGCAATTGATTGATCCATTCCTTCACAATGGTTTTTCCATTGCTACCTGTAATTCCGATTACTGGAATGTTGAATTGCGCGCGGTGATGTGCAGCGATCTTTTGAAAAGCATCGGTTGTGTTTTCAACATGAATCACAATGCAATCATCGGATAGACTCACATGTTCCGAAACAATAAAAGTTCGAATTCCCTTTTTATAGGCACGTTCAACAAACGTATGTCCGTTGAAGTGTTCACCAATAAGAGGAATAAACAAGCTGTGCTCTGCGTCAACAGTGTGACGCGTATCTGTGCATATCGTGTGTATGTACTTCGTGCTATCCCCGTCAGAGATTTTACTCTCAAGTAGCAGAGTCAGATCTGAAACAGTCAGATTTAATTTCATGATGAAGTGTTGACTTCCGTGACTGATTCTTCAACTAAAACTTCTTCTTCTTCTTCCTTGAAGAAACGTCTTTGAAAGAGTAATATGAGAATGATTCCAATTGATATAGAAGCATCGGCAATGTTGAAAATAGGAGGGAAGATTTCAGCTCTTTCTCCGGCATGAATGGGCGACCACGAAGGGAAGTCGAATTCCTTCGTAAGGTGTATCATGTCAACCACATTTCCCATTAGAAATGGAGCGTAACCTTCGGAAGAAAATGCCGCGGTATCTGAATATGCGATATAATCTTGAAAGTGCAGATCGAAGGTAGACCCTTTGTCGAAGCACAGTCCGTATACAGCGCTATCGATGATGTTTCCCAGTGCGCCAGCTACAATAAGTGCCAAACAAAAGAGGTAACCTTGGTGGGTTTTCTTTTTGGTGAGTTTGTAGATGTAAATGATAATAGCTGTGACAACAATAATTCGAAAAATACTAAGTGCCAATTTTCCGGAAGTTCCAGGGAACATCCATCCGAAGGCCATACCCGGATTCTCAACGAATTGCAAGTCGAGCCACCCGGAAACGAGCTCAATATTTTCTCCGTAGAGAAAATTGAGCTTTATCCAGATTTTTAATATTTGATCAAGCGCTACAACGCTGAAAATAGTAAGGAGTACTTTTCTCACTTCACGAGATCTTACTGCATGTTTTTAGCTTCAATGCTAAGGGTAGCATGAGGCACCAAACGCAGGCGTTCTTTAGGAATGAGTTGCCCAGTAACACGACAAACACCGTAGGTTTTGTTCATGATACGAAGAAGGGCATTCTCTAGGTTTTTAATGAACTTTTCTTGACGTGAAGCCAATTGAGCCACTTCTTCGCGACTGTTGGTATCGCTTCCGTCTTCCATCATTTTAAATGTCGGCGACGTGTCGTCGGTGCTATTGTCTCCTTCTCTTGAAAGAGATTCTTTTAATTCCTCAAAGTCTGAGCGAGATTGTTCTAATTTTTCTTTGATTAAAATTTGGAATTCTTTCAAATCACTGTCTGAATAACGTAATCCTTTAACTGGTTCTGCTGGCATCTTCACGGGTACTTTATTAATCTCTGGAGCAGGCTTATAAACGGGTGCAGTTGTCTTTGCCTCGGGTTTCTTCACGGTCGCTGGTTTAGCGATAACTGCTGGAGCTGGTTTAACTTTCTTTACTTCTACTTTCTTTACTGGCGCAACTACTTTTTTCGCAGGAGCAGCCTTCTTCACAGTCGCTGTTTTCTTAACTGGCGTAACGACCTTCTTCGCTGGCGCTGCCTTTTTAGCAACTACTTTTTTCGCTGGAGCTGCTTTCTTTGCTGGCGCTGCCTTTTTAGCAACTACTTTTTTCGCTGGAGCTGCTTTTTTTGCTGGCGCTGCCTTTTTAGCAACTACTTTTCTCGCTGGCGCTGCTTTCTTTGCTGGCGCTACCTTTTTAGCAAATATTTTTTTAGCAACTATTTTTTTTGCTGGTATTGCCTTTTTCGCTGGCGCTACTTTTTTGGCAACTGCTTTCTTAGCTGGAGCTGCTTTTTTAGCTGGAGCTGCTTTCTTTGCAGGCACTGCCTTTTTTGCAACGACCTTTTTGACAGGCGCTACTTTCTTAGCAGGAGTAGCTTTTTTAGCAACTATCTTTTTCGCTGGAGCAGCCTTCTTTGCAGGGGCAGATTTTTTCGCAACAACTTTTTTGGCAGGGGTAGATTTTTTTGCCATTGGTTTTAAAGGTTTTTGGTTAATAGTAAACGTACAACTTCTTCACCTTCCCATTCAACCGCTACACCCCCTTCCATTTCTGGAACAAATTCAAGCGAAGAAGCAAGTACTTGACTGCTAATATATTCAGAATTGTTTTTCAAAACATCATTAAGGTAGTTTTCTCCTGAAACTTTAACAATTATTTTATCTGTAACCTCGAAATTAGTTTCTTTTCTGAGGTTTTGTATACGATTCACGAGTTCACGAGCATAGCCCTCCTCCTTCAGTTCAGGGGTAATGGTAACATCTAATGCAACCGTCAGAGGGCCTTGGTTCGCTACTTTCCATCCTGGAATGTCAACGGGAATAATTTCCACGTCTTCGGTTTGAAGGAGAATACTCTCTTTCGTCCACAAGTATTCACCTGTTTTTTCAATGGATAAAATTATTTCTTGTGCATTGTCCAAGGCGAATTGTTGAATTTCTTTCATGAATTTCCCGCACTTCTTTCCGAGTGTTTTGAAATTCAATTTAAGATCTTTCACAATTTTTGTGGTTTGCTCATCGACGCACTTCACCGCCTTCACATTCACTTCGCTGCAGATGAGATCTGCAACGCTTTCGATGCGCGACTGTGTGGTTTCGTCTAAAACAGGAATACGAATTTCAGCAAGAGTCTGACGAACCTTGATGTTTTCTTTCTTACGAATAGAAAGCGCCATGCTCGAAATGCGTTGAGCTAAATCCATGCGTGCTTCCAAATTTTCATCTCTGAAACTTCCAACTTCCAATCGAGAGAGATGCACCGATTCGTTGTTGTTGTTCAAGCTTTGGTATAACCAATCCGAATAAAATGGAGCAAAAGGACTCATGAGTTGTGCAACTTGTTTCAAGCAAGCGTGAAGTGTAGCGTACGCTGAACGTTTATCAGCAGTCATTTCTCCATGCCAGAATCTCTTGCGCGCTAAACGAACGAACCAGTTTGATAGGTGATCGTTCACAAACGATTCAATGGCACGCGCAGCTGGAGTAGGATCAAATGCGTCGAGATTTTTTTGAACCTCGAGGGTAAGCGCATTCAGTTTACTTAAAATCCATTTGTCTAGTTCAGAACGGTCCTCAACAGCAGGATCATTCGAAGAGGCTTCGTATCCATCGATGTTCGCGTACAGCGCGAAAAACGAGTAGGTATTTGAAAGTGTTCCGAAGAATGTGCGTTGAACTTCAGCTATTCCTTCTGTATCGAATTTCAAATTGTCCCATGGATCGGAATTGGTAATCATATACCAACGTGTTGCATCGGGACCATATTTACCAAGGGTTTCAAACGGATCAACCGCATTGCCCAATCGCTTTGACATTTTGTTTCCGTTCTTGTCTAAAACAAGTCCGTTTGAAATAACATTTTTATAAGCAACAGAATCGAAACACATCGTTGCAATCGCATGCAACGTGTAGAACCATCCTCGCGTTTGATCTACTCCTTCAGCAATAAAGTCTGCAGGGAAGGAAAGATTGTTGTCTATTTTCTCTTTGTTCTCAAACGGATAGTGCCACTGTGCATAAGGCATAGCACCACTGTCGAACCACACGTCTATCAAGTCCGCTTCACGGTGCATTGGTTTCCCGCTAGGGCTAACCAAAACAATTTTATCTACGTAGGGTTTGTGTAAATCGAAGAGGCTGTAGTTCTCAACCGATTGGTCGTTCGGTTGGAAGTTTTCAAGCTGATTCGTTTCTGAAGTTCCGGCTGCAACACTTTTCTTTATTTCTGTTTGAAGTTCTTCAACAGAGCCAATGCAGATCGACTCTGTTCCGTCTTCGGTGCGCCAGATAGGAAGTGGAATTCCCCAAAAGCGGCTGCGTGAAAGGTTCCAGTCGTTGGCATTTTCCAACCAATTACCAAATCTTCCAGTGCCCGTAGATTCTGGCTTCCATTGAATGGTATTGTTCAATTCTACCAAACGATTGCGTTTTTCTGGAACCTTAATGAACCAAGAATCCAATGGGTAATAGAGAATAGGTTTATCAGTTCTCCAGCAATGGGGATAGTTGTGCGCGTATTTTTCTTTCTTGAATAATTTCCCTTCGGTTTGAAGTTTCAAAACAATACGTTCGTCAACACTCAAATATTGAAGCTTGTCGGTGTCTTTAATAATTCCTCCAAGACTAGCTTTCTGCTTTACCAATTCAGCCGCTTTTTCTTCATCAGAGCAATACGCTTCTTTCACAAACTCTTCACCGAATAAGAATTTACCATCTTGCACTTCAGGAAGGAAACGTCCTCTGCGATCAACAAGGGTAAGGTTGCCCATACCGTTTTGTTTCGCTACGCGGAAGTCATCTGCTCCGAAACTTGGGGCAATGTGAACAATACCTGTTCCATCTTCCGTGGTAACAAAATCGCCGCCAATGATTTTGAAAGCATCGCCGTCGGTGGGTTGCACGAACGGAAGCAATTGCTCATATCGAAGATTCAAAAGTTCTTTTCCAGAAATTTCCGAAACAGTTTTATTTGGAATTTTCTTATCTCCTGCGATGAACTCTTCAAAGTTGTCGCCGTTCGCTTCCGGAAAATATTTTTCACGAAGAGCTGAAGCTACTATGAAATAAGCACGTTCGTTTCCAAACGGAGTAAGCGATTCAACAACAGTATAATTTATTTTTTCTCCAACGGCCAAAGCCACATTAGAGGGTAAGGTCCATGGTGTGGTTGTCCAAGCCAAAACGTAAATAGGTAATTCAGCATTTACATGAAGTAAATCATTCGCAGCAATCAATTTGAATTGTACAACAGCTGAAGTGTCTTTCACTTCTTTGTAGCAGCCGGGCTGATTTAATTCGTGAGAACTCAAACCTGTTCCTGCAGCCGGCGAGTAGGGTTGAATGGTATAGCCCTTGTACAACAGATTCTTTTTGTTCAGTTGCTGAATCAACCACCAAACGGTTTCAATGTATTTGTTGTCGTAGGTAACGTAGGGGTCATTCATATCGACCCAGTAGCCCATGTCCTTGGTTAACTTCTCCCAGAGGTCGGTATATTTCATCACTTCCTTGCGGCAAGCGTTGTTGTATTCCTCCACCGAAATGGTTTTGCCTATGTCTTCTTTCGTAATGCCTAGTGTTTTCTCAACGCTTAATTCAATTGGAAGTCCGTGCGTGTCCCAACCCGCTTTGCGATGGACTTGTTTTCCAAGTAGGGTTTGGTAACGACAGAAGATGTCTTTAATGGAACGCGCCATGACGTGGTGAATGCCGGGCATTCCGTTCGCAGAAGGTGGCCCTTCGAAAAACACGAACGGCTGTCCGCCTTCGCGTTCAGTGATACTGCGCTGGAAAATGTTTTCCGCTTGCCAGTATGCTTGTATGTCTTTCGCTATTTGTGGAAGCGATATTCCTTTGATTTCCCTGTATTTGCCCATGGAAGGTTTGAAAATAGAGTGCAAAGATAAAAACAAAAGCGGAGGGTTGACCTCCGCTTTTCAAGTGCGCATGGAGGGACTCGAACCCCCACGCCTCACGGCACTAGATCCTAAGTCTAGCGCGGCTACCAATTACGCCACATGCGCATGTTGCGGTGCAAATATACAATGCTTCTTGGATTATGAAAGTTTTTCTCTTCTGGATTAACTTAAATAGATGAAATATTTCGCTGTTTTACTCTACTTCACGCTGCAATTCGCTGCTGAGAATTTTGCTCAAGATGTCTGTGGTGCACGAATGGCCGCACTTAGCGGAAGTGCCATTACACAGGTCGATGCTTTTTCAGGATTCAACAACTTGTCGGCTTCTGCTCAATTCAAGGGGAGTTCTTACGCGTTTTATGGTCAAATTCCTTATGGAATTTCTGAAATAAAAGACGCTGGAGTGTCCATTTTACAGCATTTAGGAACGGGAGTTATGGGGGTGGTATTCCAATCTTATGGGAATACGGAGTTTAATCGTCAACGCATGAACCTGGGTTATGCCATACCGCTTTCGAATAAATTCAATTTATCGGGTAGTTTCGGTTATTCTTCCACCCGAATAAGTAACGGATATGGAAAGGCGCATACTCTTTGGACGAACATAGGCGCAACATATGACGTTCGAAAAGACTGGAAATGGGCAGCGGTGATTGACCTTCCGGCGAGCGCTTTGAAGAATTCGGAAGAGCTGCCTGCAAAGCTTCGTGTCGGGACAACCTATTCATTCGGAGAACAAGTGGTTCTTTCAGCGCAAGTGATTTCAACAACGAATGCTCAATCTTCGGTGAGTTACAGTTTCGGATTGGAATATTTTCCGGCAGAAGTTTTTGCGATTCGGTTCGGGATGAACACCTTCTGGCAGACGTGGTCGCTGGGTGTTGGAGCTCGATTGAAGAACTATTCGTTCGATGTGGCGGCAGTTGTTCATCCGCAATTGGGTACTACTCCTCAAATCTCTTTGACCTATGGAATGGAAAAGTAAGTGCCTTCTTTTTTTTCTTTTCGGTTGGAAGGGAATTGCTCTTTTCGCGCAAGAAGAAAGCAACGGGCTGGTTGAACAGCGCATTGAAACTATTTCAAGTTTTATGGAGGAAGGAAGTGACGTGGATTATTCTTCCCTCACCGAAGACTTGACCTACTTCGCTCGCCATCCGATTAATTTGAACACAGCAGATGCCCTTTCCTTGCAATCGCTTTTAATACTTAGCGACACCCAGATAAATGCACTCTTCAAACACATTGATTATTATGGAAGATTGAAAAGTATCTTTGAATTGCAGAGTGTGTTTGGAATGGACGTGCCCACCATTCGTTGGATACAGCCGTTTGTATATGTGAATGAAGACGATGGATTTTCTGATTTTTCATTTCGAAGACTGAAGGAAGAAGGAACACACGACATTATGCTTCGTTCGAAACGAACGCTGCAAGAACAAGCGGGATTTATTCCAGATCCGCTCACTGGAAAAAAGAATTTTTTGGGAAGTGAATACGGAACATACATTCGTTATCGTTTTCAATACCGAAGAAATATTTTGGTTGGAATGACCTTCGAAAATGACATTGGAGAACCATTAAGTAGTGGACCCGATTTCAAAAGCGCCTCATTGTTTATTCGAGAAGCGAAAGCGTTGAAGCAATTGGTTATTGGCGATTACCAAGTTCAGTTTGGACAAGGCCTTACCTGTTGGAACAGCATGGCATTTGGAAAGTCTTCGTTCAGTGTTCAAGTGAAGCGAAATGCGCAAGGATTGAAGCCGTATTCTTCGGTGAATGAGAGTTCGTTTTTTCGAGGAGCGGGCGTTACGGTTGGAAATAAATTTATAAGCGCAACAGCTTTCGCTTCGCGAAGAAAGTTAGATGCTACGTTCAATGCAGATACTGTTCTCACTGACGATGGCATGGTCGTAAGCTCAATTCTTTTGGGAGGTCTGCACCGAACGGAAAGTGAAATTGCCAAGAAGAATATGTTGACTGAAATTGTTGCGGGCGGAAATTTTCAAGTTCAAAAAGGCATGTGGAAATTGGGAACTGTTGCGGTACAGCGAAGTTTGAGTGATTCTATAGCTGCACGAACAGATTGGTATGCGAACGGTAAATTTGCTGGGAGAACACAGAGCGCTGTTGGAATGTATGCTGAAGGTGTGTGGCAAAATGTTTCATTGTTTGGAGAAGTTTCGCGCAGTTCGAATAATGCATGGGCATACGTTACGGGACTCACTGCTGCGTTGCATTCGCGCGTTTCAGCAACGGTTTTATTTCGGAATTTCGATGAAGATTTTCAATCAGTTTATTCGAATGTAATTGCAGAAGGAAGCAGTGTTTTCCCTTCGAATGAGCGAGGAATGTATGTAAGTGTTCAGGCGCAACTCTCGAAGAAAGTAAGCGTGAATGCGTATTCAGATGGGGTTCAATATCCTTGGCTGCGTTACCAAGTGACAGGGCCTTCTAGCTTCAGCGATAATGTCATTCAGTTCAATTACAAGCCCGACAAGAAGCATGAGTTATATGCGCGCATGCGTATTCGCAGAACTTCGATTGATCAAAACATATTGAATAGAATTGATTTTCCAGTCGATAAATTATCGGAACAAATTCGATTGAATTTTATTTTCAGTCCGACTGAAAGTTTGAAGTTACACAGTCGTTTAGAGTTTGTGAAAACCAACGAAGAAGGACTTCCAACTGAAAAGGGTTATCTCGTTTTTCAAGATGTGATTTGGAAGAAAATGGGAGTGCCCTGTACGATAACCTTTCGCTACGCTTTGTTTCACACAGACGCTTGGAACGCTAGACTGTATGCCTACGAGAACGATGTCTTATACAGCTACAGCATTCCTGCATACTACGGAAAGGGAGCAAGAATCTACGGCATCTTCAAATTCGATGTTCGAAGGAACATAGATGTTTGGTTTAGAATTGCACAATGGACTTACACCGATCGAGATTTTATCTCTTCGGGAAATTCAATGATTAGTGGATTTCGAAAAACAGATTGCACACTGCAAATGCGCATGCAGTTTTAAATTCGTTTTAGAATTTCGTTTTCAATTTCTTCACTGTCCCAAACGCCTTCAATGTCAGGTCTGTTCATGACTTCCTTCATGATTTCATTCTGACGAATTCCACTGCTCAGTGCTTCGTGATAAGGAATGTGACTGAAGGTAACCTGCGAATAAAGTGGGATCCATTTTTCTGGATGTTTGCTCGCGAATCTTCCTTCAATTTTCTTTTGAAGAAGGAAATCTTTATCGGCAGTTAAATCGCGCATCTCAATGTAATTGCGAAGGGCTAATTCCAATATTGCGTCACCGTTTGGCTTGCGCATTTTCCCGTATTCTTTCAATAGTTCTGGATGGTCTTCACCCAGTTCAGTCATGAGGCGATCAAGTTCGCTGCAGTCTTCAAACCCACTGTTCATCCCTTGTCCGTAAAATGGAACAATAGCATGTGCAGAATCTCCCATGAGTGCAACTTGGTTTTTGTAGTTCCACGGATTGCATTTGGTCATGACTAAACTTGCGGTAGGATTCGTATTGAAATCGAGCAACAATTCCGGCATCATGGCTTTTGCATCGGGGAAATATTTCTCGAAGAAATCAAGAACGTCTTGGTCTGTTTTTAATTTGTCGAAAGAGACTTCTCCTTCAAACGGGAAGAAGAGCGTGCATGTGAAACTGCCATCTATGTTTGGAAGTGCAATCATCATGAACTCTCCGCGTGGCCAAATGTGCAAACAGTCGATGCGCATTTTGTGTGTTCCGTCTTCGTTCGCTGGAATCTCCAATTCCTTGTAGCCGTGGTCTAAATAGGCTTGAGAATATTCGTTGCGATCGAGCTTTGTCATGCGAGCCCGAACTGCGCTGAATGCGCCGTCCGTTCCGAATATTTGATCGAATTGCTGACGAACGTGTTCGCCGTTTTTGCCTTCGAAAACTATGGTGTTAGTGTCGAGTTCAACATCTACACATTTGTGTTCGAAGTTGAGTGAAACGTTTTCGAATTCAGCAGCGCAGCGCACCAATGTTTGATTTAAAATTCCTCTTGAAACACTGTAAATGGCTTGCCCTTCTTTTCCGTAGGCTTGGTAGGTGAGTTCGCCCGAAACTGCATGCATAAGTCTGCCGCTCATTGGAAGGGCAACCTCTTCAATTTCTTTGCGAATGCCAGCGCCTTCGAGGCCTTTCCAACCGCGATCGCTTAACGCGAGATTTATACTTTTCCCTTGAACAACTTTCACGTTGCGAATGTCTGAGCGACGATCAAAGACCGACACCGTGTATCCACGTTTCGCGAGATATACCGCCCATAAACTTCCAACTAATCCTGCCCCTACAACGGCAACGTTTTTTTTGCTCATATTAGATAGCGTTTAATGCATTTGTTAAATCTTCAATCAAGTCTTCTGCGTCTTCAATTCCAACACTTAATCTCAACAATGAATCGGTGATTCCGCTTTTTTCTCTCTCGGCTTTTGGTATAGATGCGTGAGTCATAGAGGCTGGATGACCCAGCAATGATTCAACTCCACCGAGTGATTCGGCCAAAGAGAATACACGAACGTTTTGAGCAAGTATAGAAGCATCTTCGAAACGATCTCCTTTCAAGCTGAATGAAATCATTCCGCCGAAATTGCGCATTTGTTTTTTCGCTACTTCATGATTTGGATGCGAAGGAAATCCAGGCCAGTAAACCTTTTCAACCTTTGGATGGTTAGCCAAGAAGTTCGCTACTACAACACCGTTCGAACAATGTCTTTCCATACGAACATGTAATGTCTTCAATCCGCGCAATACCAAGAAACTGTCTTGAGGCCCAGGAGTAGCTCCACATGAGTTCGCAATGAATGCCAATTGCTCATATAGATTGTCGTCGTTGGTGCATAAAGCGCCCATCACAACATCACTGTGGCCGTTCAAATATTTAGTAGCGCTGTGCATAACAATATCCGCATTCATGTCTAGCGGATTTTGAAGGTATGGTGAAGCGAATGTGTTGTCTATGACAGAAATCAAATTGTGTTTTTTTGCTAACGCCACGCACTTTTCGATGTCTATGATTTTCATCATCGGGTTCGTTGGTGTTTCCACCCACAACATTTTCGTTTTTGCGTTTATCGTTTTTTCAAGCAAATCGAAATCATGCAAATCTACGAAGTGAAATACGATTCCATATTTCGCAAAAACTTTGGTGAACATGCGGTAACTTCCACCATACAAATCATCGGTTGCAATGACTTCATCGCCGGGAACAAGTAGTTTAATGATAGCGTCAGCTGCTCCCATTCCGCTTGAGAAACACAAGCCGTGTTTTGCGTTTTCCAATTCAGCCAAACAACGCTCTAGAGCGACACGTGTAGGGTTTTTCCCACGCGCATATGCATAGCCTTTGTGAACTCCTGGAGATTCCTGAACGTAAGTTGAAGTCTGATAAATAGGAGTCATGATGGCTCCTGTAGTTGGATCGGGCTCTTGTCCCGCGTGTATGGCTTTTGTTCCGAAACGCATGGTGAAATTTTTTCGCAATTTACACCTAAGCGCTCACAAACAAGCAGAACTATTTACACGTTCTTTTCAATATACTTGATGATTTGTCCGGCAATATCCACACCCGTTGCTATTTCAATTCCTTCTAGGCCGGGAGAAGAGTTTACCTCGATAATTAGTGGACCTCTCTCGCTACGAAGCATGTCTACTCCGGCAATTCCGAGTTTCATTGCGTTGGCAGCCTTAATAGCAGCAATCTCTTCTTCAAGGGTAAGCTCAACCACTTTCGCGGTGCCACCTCTATGAAGGTTGCTTCTGAATTCTCCTTCCTTTGCTGTTCGCACCATAGCACCAACAACATGTCCATCTACTACAAAAGCACGTATGTCTTCTCCGCGAGATTCTTTAATGAATTCTTGAACGATCACACGGGCTTTCAATCCGTTGAACGCTTCGATTACAGAAACCGCTGCTTTTTTGTTTTCAGCAAGAACAACGCCTAATCCTTGCGTGCCTTCGAGAAGTTTAATAATTACTGGTGCTCCGCCGACTTCTCTCAATGTGCGTTCAACGTCTTTAGAATAGTTGGTGAATACTGTTTTTGGAAGGCCAAGTCCCGCACGAGATAATATTTGTAAACTGCGCAGTTTGTCGCGCGAACGAACCAAGGCTTGAGATTCCACCGCAGTGAATACGTTCATCATTTCAAATTGACGAACGACTGCTGTTCCGTAGAAAGTAACGGAAGCTCCAATGCGAGGAATAACGGCATTCACACCAGTTATTTCTTCACCGCGGTAAAGAACTTTTGGCTTTTTCTTTTCAATCACTAAGTCGCATTTCGAATGATCGATAACACGAATTTCGTGACCTCTTTTCTGAGCGGCCTCGACCAATCGCATGGTGCTGTATAGCTTAACGTTTCTAGAAAGTACAACTAAGTTCATGATGGAATTGTGTGAAGCAAATAAACAACCTTTCTTTAAAGTATTTGTTAATCTAATGTGATTTATTTTGCTTTTTCAAGATGCACTGCAAGGTCCTGCGGAAGGTCCTTCGGAAGAGGGATTATTTGAAAAGATTCTTGTTCAGAGCGAGGGTTTCTGGTGAATTGACGTGGGATTTGGCATAATTCAAGGCACCTTGAGACCATAACTGATAATCGTCATTCGATAAATTAAAAAAGAAGTCAAGAGATTCTGCAAGGGTGGTTGAATTGAGCGATGAAGATTTTCCTGCGAATTTTTCTTCAAGATTGTTCCAAGGTGTTTGATCAGACACTGCAACGGGAATTCCGCTGCAAAGAGCTTCTGCAATGGCATGGCCGTAATTTTCACCGCGAGAGGGTAAGAAAAAGAGATGGGCATTTTCATAAAAAGCGTTCAGCTCCTCTTGATTTTTGTGTCCATGAATTGTAATCTGAATTTGAGAATTCTCATTTGCCATCGAACGAATGGACTTTACGAGTTCTGCATTTTCTTTGAGACCTATGATGTCCCATTGCACCTCCTTATTGGGATTGCAATTGCGCGCGGCATCAAGCGCTTCGTAATAACCTTTTTCCGGACTTATTCTTCCAACCGTCAAAATTCGGAAAGGAACGGAAAGTTCTTTTTTTACTGAAGTTAACGCTGCATTGGAAATATTCGGTGCAATTCGAATGTTGGCTTTAGGGAACAGTTGAAGTATTTCTTCGTGCTCAATTTCACTGGTAGCATGCCAGACAATGTTGCTGTATAAGTTTTTGAATTTAGCAAATAACAGAAATAACTTTTTCTTGAATCCTTTTTGTTTGATAGCGGCAGGTTTCAGCATTCCGCGTGGAGCTAAAAAAACCTGTCTACTCCAAAAATTCTTGCGGCAAACCTTTAACGGAAGCAATGTGAACTTCGGCGACCACATAGAATTCAAATAAATTCTATCGGGCTCAATTTCATTGTAAATTCTAGAAATGAATTCTTCAGTCAAGTAATTTTCATGCAAATAATACACTTGAATGTTTTCTTGAAAACTGGTTTGCCAACTGTTTGAACGGATGCTGCTATAGGGATTTGAACTGTTTAGATCGGTATTACGCGTAATGACGTAAAAAGTGTCGGTACTGAACTTCATCATTGAAATCAACGATTGAATGGGTCCGCCTGCTTGTGATCCGGGATAAAACCAATCGGAGAATACCAGTACCTTCATGCTTGGAATGTTATACGATTGTTTTTCATCCAATGCCCTAAAACCGAAAGATGCCAAAAGGAAATAAATGACTTCTCCTCGCTACCAACAATAAATTTACTCCATGCCTTTCGAAGTACGTTACCATTTACAACATCTTGCTTATACAGTTCATTGAATCCTTCTTCACAGAAGTCGCGTAATTCATTTTTCATCCATACACTCCAAGGTAAAGTGAATCCCATTTTCTTTCTGTTCACTACTTCGTGTGGAAGTAGATCGGCGAATGCTTCTGTAAGAAATTTTTTGGATGAAGTAGGATTCTTCAAATTCGTGGACAGGTGGGTTGCTAATTCAACAACCTCATGATCTAGAAAAGGCAGTCTAATTTCAAGTGAATGGGCCATGCTCATTTGATCGCTATCGCGAAGTAACACATGTTGCATATAA
>Ga0209358_10000114_pt1 | contig 72326 bp, 62 predicted proteins | sample LauGreFa1BDMLBSN_2_FD_187574 | JGI IMG/M metagenome (GOLD analysis project Ga0209358, IMG submission 187574) | Freshwater lake microbial communities from Lake Michigan, USA - Fa13.BD.MLB.SN (SPAdes) (version 2) | ecosystem: Environmental > Aquatic > Freshwater > Lake | place: Lake Michigan, USA... | reverse complement strand
GAGTTAATCACAGACCAGCGCGCGCTTTGAGTGGTTCCCACCAAGCACGGTTGTTGCGATACCAATCAACAGTTTCAGCCAACGAGTCTTCAAACGTGCGGCTGAGCTTCCAGCCGAGCGCCGAAACTTTGTCGATGTACACCGAGTAACGACGATCGTGTCCGAGCCTGTCAGCAACCGGAGTGATTGAACTTTCATCACGACCACACAGTTCGAGCAAGCGATACGTAATTTCGCGGTTGGTGATTTCGTTGTGTGCACCAATGTTGTACACCTGGCCAACTTCACCTTTTTGCAGCACAAGATGAGCGGCAATGTTGTGGTCTTCAACGTGAATCCAGTCGCGCACGTTGCCACCGTCGCCATACAACGGAACCTTCTTGCCATCAAGCAAGTTCGTCGTGAACAACGGAATCAACTTTTCGGGGAACTGGTATGGGCCAAAGTTGTTGGAACAACGCGTCACGATGACCGGCAGTCCGTGCGTCGTCACGTATGACAAAGCAATGAGATCACTCGAAGCCTTCGATGCCGAATACGGCGAACGTGGGCACAAAACATCGGTTTCAGAAAATGAACCTTCGTCAATGCTTCCGTAAACCTCGTCAGTTGAGATGTGCAAGAAACGTTGCACTTCAACTTGGCGGGCGACGTCGCACATCACATTTGTTCCGTAAGCGTTGGTACGCACAAATGCGTACGGATCGACGATTGAACGATCAACGTGGCTTTCGGCAGCAAAGTGCACCACTCCTTCGTGACCCTTCATTGCAGCCAGAACGTCATCAGCATCGCAAATATCGCCTTGAACAAATTTGCAGCGCTTGTCATCAATGAGGTCATTGATGCTCTCTAGATTGCCGGCGTAGGTGAGCTTGTCGTAAATGGTGACAGTGTCATCGCTGTTCGCCAACAACCAACGCACATAGTTTGAACCGATAAATCCGGCAGCTCCGGTAACAAATAACTTCATGTCAGGTCCTCATGGGCCAGTAAGGGCGACGTCCGGCAGGCAGGTCGGCACGCATCGGGTTTGTACGGTCTCGTTCGCTCATGATCGGGTCGGCGACTCCCCAATCGGCGCCAATCTCCGGGTCGTTCCATGCCACACCAAGTTCGTCGGCCGGGTTGTAATAACCATCAACGAGATAGGTCATCACGACATCGGTGAGTGCTGAGAACCCGTGAGCAACGCCCGGCGGAATGTAGACACCCATGTGATTCTCGCCGCTGATCTCGAGCATCTGTGTTGCGCCATCGGTTGGACCACCTTCGCGAAGGTCATGCAAGACCACGCGAATAGTGCCGACTGGCGTGTACCAATAATCAGATTGGTGCATGTGATAGTGCAACCCGACCAAAGCCCCGGCTTGTTTATTTGAACGATTGCCCTGAATCATTTCGCGGCCGTTCGGAAACCACTCTCGGCGATAGGTCTCAATGAATAGACCGCGCTGATCACCATGGATTGTTGGTTCAACAATCCAGACTCCGTCAATCTTGTCGCTTGCTGTCACTTTGGGCATGTCATTACTCCGTATCGATTTGGCAGTGATCGCCGACCATCAGACGCAAGGCGCGTGGACGTTTTTGTGAACGAATCACTTCTGCCTCACGTCCGATCAAACTGTCTTCAAGGCGCGTGATGTCAATAATGCGACTGCGCTCCATGATGACCGAGTGTTCAACTTCGCTATTGACCACTTCGCAACCATTTCCGATCGCCGTGAATGGTCCGATGAAACTGTCAATGATGCGTGCATCTTTGCCGATCACGAGCGGGCCGCGCAAAGTTGAGTTACGTACAACTGCGCCTGCCTCAATGACAACTCGTCCATCAAGCGAAGAAGCTTCGTCAACGTCGCCATCGACTCGCGGCTTAATCACTTCAAGCAACAAGCGATTAGCTTCGAGCAACGGCGTCAATTTGCCAGTGTCAATCCACCAACCGGTCAGCAATTCTTGGCGAACGATCTTGCCCTGATCAACCAACCACTGAATCGCGTCGGTAATTTCAAGTTCGCCCCGCGGCGACGGCGCAATGGCGCGCACAGCATCGTTAATTGTGCGATCAAACAAGTACACGCCGACAAGCGCTAGGTCGGTCGGTGGGTTTGCTGGCTTTTCAACTAAGCGAATGACATTTCCGGCGGCATCAAGTTCAGCAATACCAAAGCGATGCGGATCTGGAACCTTCTTCAACAAAATTTGCGCGGTGGGTGGCTCGCTACTCAAACGCGCCGATTCAAAAGCGTGCACAAAAGCACCAAGGTCTTGTTCGAGCAAATTGTCCCCGAGATACATCACAAAATCGTCGTCACCCAAAAAGTCAGAGGCAATCAAAACGCAGTGCGCAAGACCAAGCGGTTCATCTTGCGGAATGAATGTGATCTTGGCACCCCACTGGCTGCCGTCTCCGAGTGCACCCATCACTTCGGCACGGGTGTCACCAACGATGACTCCGATCTCGGTGATCCCCGCCGAGACCATTGCTTCAATACCGTAAAACAGAATTGGCTTGTTGGCGACGGGCACCAACTGCTTGGCGCTCGTATGAGTGATGGGGCGCAATCGGGTGCCAGCACCACCAGCCAAAATGAGGGCTTTCATGTCTACAAACCTCGTGGGATCATCTGGTCAGGAATGACCGTGCCCCTATTCTGCCATCTGAAATCGGCAGTCAAGTGGTCAATCAAATCAGCCGACTGGCGGTGGTCCTGCCGTGCCCGCGAAATACGCCAAAACAGCACCTGCTTCGGCGCCGAGGACTAACACATCTTTACCATCAATCATCTCGGGCACTACCGATAATGGATACCGTTTCACACCACCAGATGCAAGCGGTCTGAGGTAGTCGGCGGCCTCAAGCAGGTTCAAACCCGGATCGACGGTTAACGAATTCACCGCAGCATTAATGAGTTCACTTGTGCGCATCGGGTTTGCAGTTGTTTGCTGAATAGCTTTTGAAATCGCGGCCTGCAGAAAGATTTGTTGTCGTTCAATACGACCGAGGTCGGCGCGACCGTCAACATCCCATGCGCCTTCTCGAAAAACTTCGTAATAACGACTGCGTGCGTAAGCCAACGATTGATATTGATCAAGCGTAAAGCAGCCGGGTGTCGGGACATTCAGACCTGTGTTGATGTCACGAGTTGGATATTCAAAACAAACATCGACTCCACCTAATGCACTCACGATGTTTTTAAACGATGTGAAGTCGACCTCAATGTAGTGATTCAGCGGAATCCCAAGGCTTGCTTGAATCGTGTTCACCAAGACTTCGGGGCCATGCGAGTACGCCGAATTCAATCGATCTTTGCCATACCCCGGAATGTCGATCCAAAGGTCGCGTGGCAACGACATCATTGACGCCGTCCCAAGTTCATTATCGACGTGCAAAATCATCACGGTGTCTGAACGCCGTCCACCAGCTTCATTCGTGCTTCCGATACCGCCATAGTCGGGACTGTTGGGATCGGCCGTTTCGCGAGTATCGCTACCGACTAACAAATAATTAGCAAATGGTCCCGATTTGTCAGCCATCACCCCGCCAAGCGCATCAGCCCGATTGACATTGGCTTCTTGCTGCTTCGTGGCGACAACAAGACCGATCGCCGTCAATGCCACAAAAACCGCACCAACCGTCAAGGTATTGATCTGCGGAAGTATCTTTCGGCGCCGACGAGCAGGTGGGCGCGATGAAGACATGTCTTAGAAACTATTCGCCCACAACCCCTCAGGCTTGTCATCCCTGTCATCTGTTCACGAACGCAGGTGAATAATGTCGCCAACATCGAGGCGTTGCGTTATTCCGCACGAATCGAGCACAACAAGCCGACCATCGACTTCAACATCCATGGCTCGACCTTCAACAAACTCTCCAGATGGCAACTCAATACGTACTGCTCGTTGCAATGTTGACAATTTCGCGCGATAACGCTCGTGCAATTGTGTCGGCGACAATTCAAGCAATCGATTGAGCTCCACCAAAAGTGCCGCCAACACTGCGTCACGCGAGATATCAACGGTCGCAAATTCTTGTAAGCAAACCGCACCATCGGGTGCCCAACCAACATTGAGCCCCAACCCAACAACAACAAAGTCGGGCGCTGCATACGAGTCAATGTCAGTCATCATTTGTTTGATCGGTCCAGCAACCGACAAGATGCCCGCCAACTTGCGCCCATCGACCAACAAATCATTGGGCCATTTGACGTCAACCTCAACCTTGCCACCATTGCTCGCGACCACGGTCTCGCTTGCTGCGGCAGCCGCCAATGCCACTGCATGTGTCAACGCATGAGGAAAGCGTGGGACGTCACGTAACAGCAAGCTGACCAACAAGTTGGCGCCATCTGGGGCCACCCACGTTCGGTCTAAGCGACCCCGACCCGCCGACTGGTAATCGGTGACCAAAGCGACCCGATCTGGGGCTCCAGCCCGCCCAGCGTCGAGGAGGTCGTCATTGGTACTTCCGGTCGTCGCCAGCCAGCGAACTTGCCAAGATTCGGGGAATTTCCCGATTTTTTCGCCAAAAATCGGCTCCCCGGGCAAGTTCTCGTCGTTTGGGGTGGCGAAAGGGGTCTCCATCAGACCAACATTGTCACTTGTGTCGACTAAACCCCTTACGAAGATCCTGATTGCCAACCGCGGAGAGATCGCAGTCCGCGTCATCCGAGCCGCTCGAGAGATGGGAATCGCCACCGTGGCGGTGTATTCCGAACTCGATCGCAACGCCCTTCACGTGCGTCTCGCCGACGAGGCCTACGCACTTGGTGGTCAAACTGCTGCCGAGAGTTACCTCAATACCGAGGCAATCCTCAATGCCATTCGTCAGAGCGGCGCCGACGGAGTTCACCCCGGTTATGGATTCTTCAGTGAGAACGCCGATTTTGCTGACGCCATCACCAATATGGGAGTGGCGTTCATCGGGCCCCCAGGCGATGCAATTCGCGAAATGGGCGACAAGGTTTCAAGTCGTAAAGCTGCATTGCGCGGCGGTTGCCCCATCGTTCCGGGCACCACCGAATTCGTCACAAGTGCTGATGAAATCAAGAAGTTCGGCGCCGACTTTGGTTACCCCATCGCAATTAAGGCCGCCTTTGGTGGCGGTGGTCGCGGCATGAAAGTAGTGCACAACGCTGAAGCCGTTCAAGAAGCAATGGACAGCGCACAACGTGAAGCAAAAGCATTCTTTGGTCGCGACGAGATTTATGTCGAGAAGTACCTCACTTGGCCGCGCCACGTTGAAGTGCAGTTGGTCGGCGACCAACACGGCAACTACGTCTGGGTTTCGACACGCGACTGCTCAGCGCAGCGTCGTCACCAAAAGCTCGTCGAAGAAGCCCCTGCTGTAGCAATGGGCGAAGGCGTCGAAGAAGCGATGGGCGAAGCCGCCGTTCTTGCGGCTCGCGCCGTGGGTTACTTCAATGCCGGAACCGTTGAATTCATTTACCAAGATGGCGAATTCTTCTTCTTGGAAATGAACACTCGTTTGCAAGTTGAACACCCCGTTTCAGAAGTCATCACGGGCATCGATCTCGTTGAATGGCAGTTGCGAGTCGCTGGCGGCGAAAAGTTGCCAATGACTCAAGAAGAAGTCACTGCTCGTCGCAACGGTCACGGTATTGAAATTCGTATCAACGCCGAAAACCCCGCGGGCGGCAAGTTCTTGCCGTCACCAGGCAAGATCACCAAGCTTGTTCCTTCCGATGGTTTTGGCGTGCGCTTCGACTCGGGCTACGAAAGTGGCGACGAGATCAGCCAGTACTACGACAACTTGGTTGGCAAGCTCATCGTGTGGGGCAAAGATCGCCCAACGGCAATCGCACGCACCATTCGTGCACTTGAAGAGATGGTTGTTGAAGGTATCCACACCACCATCCCCGCCGACTTGGCAATTTTGAAGCACCCCGACTTTGCTGCCTTCAAGCACTCGACTAAGTGGGTTGAAGAAGTTCTCGATCTTTCCGGAATTGAAAATGTTGCACCGGCAACATCTGGCGAAGATGCCGAACCTCTCGTACGTCGCAACACCACTGTCGAAATCAACGGCAAGCGTTTCGATGTTGCGATGTGGGTTCCCGAACAGACTGCTGTCATTTCGAGTGGTGCACCTAAGGCTGCGAAGCCGAAGCGCGCTGCCGGCAGTGGCGCTGGTGGCGGTGCAGGTTCTGGCCAAGTCACCGTGCCGATGCAAGGAACCATCGTCAAGGTGCTCGTTGAAGTCGGTCAAGAAGTCGAATCAGGTCAGGCAGTGTGTGTGCTTGAAGCCATGAAGATGGAAAACCAGATTTTGGCTGAAAAGAGCGGCAAAGTGACCGAGATCAAAGTCAAGGCTGGCGACACCGTCGGTTCTGGCGATGTTGTCGTTGTTATCGCCTGATCAACGTTTATTGATCTTTTAGCGCTTCACAACGATGGTGCCAGCGGCCGCATCGTGCAAACCTTGACGCAACGGGTGAAACACCGCGCGCACATACACGACCAATGACAACCCTGGTCCAATGACCGGTACGAGTTGCACCGCGGTCGGAATCAGCGCGCGAATTGCCGCGTACGACCACGACACTTGACCACCGTCAACTCGATTGACCACTTTGATTCCGACAATTCGTTTGCCAACGGTGTAGCCATACATGGCAACAGCAACGATGTTGTAGATCAAGTTCGCCCCAACCCACAACACCGTGAGCCATGTGAGAGCCGAGTCGCTGAGTGATTCATCGGTCAGGGTGAAACCCAAGGCCGCCGTGATCGCGAACAAAGGAAGTCCCACGATGAGTCCATCCAAAAACTGAGCGAGGGCGCGCTTTCCAACACTTGCTAAAGCATCAGCTCGCGGGGTTTCAACAATGACGGGTGGATCAAAATCACTCATAGGTATTTATTCTGCTGCTTCGGCCAGGGCTTCTGCCAATGCGGGGTGAACCAAAAGACTTTCCACGATGTCCGAGACTTTCAAATTGGCCGTAACTGCAAGCGCAATCACGCTAATCAATTCGGCCGCATGACGTCCGACGATTGATCCACCAAGCACGACACCAGTTGCGGGGTCAGAAATAATCTTCACAAACCCCCGCGCGTCATTGTTGATCAATGCTTTCGGTGTTGCCGAGAACGGCACCTTCGTCACGCGAATCTTGCGACCGTGGGCGAATGCTTCTGCTTCAGCTAATCCCACATCGGCGATTTCGGGTTCGGTGAAAATTGCCGAGGCAGCTTTGTCGTAATCGAGGTGGCGATGATCGCGAGTATGAAGTCCCATCACATGTTCGGCAATCTTGCGACCCTGCATTGATGCAACCGATGACAAGGGCAACTTGCCACTCACGTCACCCGCAGCGTAAATGTGTTCGACATTGGTGATGCAGTGATGGTTAATCGGGATGTAGCCGCCGCCATCCATATGCACGCCTGCTGCTTCGAGATTGAGTCCGTCGCTATTAGGAATTGAGCCAATGGTGAGCACTGCATGGCTCGCGCGCACTTGACGACCGTCATCACATTTGATGATCACTTCATCGCCTTCTCGTTCAATTGATTCTGCTCGCGCGCCCTTCAACAGGCGTACTCCACGGCGTAAGAAATCATCTTCGAGAACTGCCGCAACTTCTGGGTCTTTACCCGGCAACACTTGCTGGCGACTCACCACTAATGACACTTTGGCACCGAAAGATTCGAACATGTGCACGAACTCAACTCCGGTGACACCCGAACCAACGATGCACACATTGGTCGGGAAAATCTTGGGTGGGTAGCAATCACGGGTTGTGAGAATGCGTTCGCCGTCGGGCTGCACCCAATCAGGAATGCGAGGGCGCGAACCCGTCGAAATCATGGCCGCATCAAATTCAATAACTTCGGTTGCTCCGTCAGGGGTCGTCACAACAACGCTCTCGGGCGAAGCAAAGCTGGCGCTTCCCTTAATGATGCGAACTCCTTGACTCACCAAAAGTTCGGTGGTGCTGTTCGACAGATGATCCTTAATGTCTTCAATTCGGTCAGTCAGCGCTTCAACATCGACCTCGGGTTGCATTTCTTCCAAACCCATTCCGGCCGATTTGCGCCCAAGGGTCATTGCCCCACCAGTCGCGATCATGGTCTTCGATGGGATGCAATCGAGCAGGTGGGCTGCTCCCCCAACAATTTCTCGCTCAACCATCACCACTTCGGCGCCTAGGCGAGCTGCATAAGTTGCCGCAGTATTTCCGGCAGGACCGCCACCAATAATGAGAAAACGTACCGACATGGGCTCAGGCTAGCCCTCGGCTCAATGCTGTCCGAGCGGTTCTCGTGAGACAGCGGTCAAGTCGACAACTCACCAATCGTCGTTTCTCACGATGCACAGGCAAAAGAACTCAGCGCAACGGCGTTCCAGCAACTACCGTCTTTCTCTTGTGAGTGCAGAGTCAAATCCCCCCGAAGAAAACGAAGATCTCGACATCCCCGAACTGACGGGAAGCGGACTTCAAGCAGAAAAGAGCCGTCGCCTCGGCCAACTCGACGACATGCGTGCCAAGGGCGTCAACCCCTACCCCTACCGCTTCGACCGCACCCACACGCTGGCCGAAATTCGCGCCACTTGGGGCCACCTTGAGGCTGGCACTGAAACCGAAAACGAAGTTGCCATTGCTGGACGCATCATGCTCAAACGCGAACAGGGCAAATTGATTTTCGGAACCGTCCGCGATCGTTCATCTGACATTCAGTTGTTTGTTTCTAAAGCGGTCATTGGTGACGAAGGTTTCGCCGATGTTGCATCCCTCGACCTTGGTGACTGGGTCGGTGTCTACGGCAATGTGATGACCACTCGCAAAGGCGAACTGTCGATCAAGGTGTCACGGCTCGAACTGTTGTCAAAAGCAGTACGTCCACTTCCCAACAAGTGGAAGGGTCTCACCGACACTGACACTCGTTTCCGTCAGCGTTACACCGATCTCATCGTGAATGAAGATGCTCGTCGTGCATTCGAAGTTCGCCACGCGGTGATTTCTAGTTTCCGTCGTTCGCTGGCCGCTAAAGAATTCATCGAAGTCGAAACTCCGGTGTTGCACGTTGAAGCCGGTGGCGCACATGCACGACCGTTCGTCACCCATCACAACTCACTTGACATGCAGTTGTACTTGCGCATCGCGCTTGAACTTCACCTCAAGCGACTCATCGTTGGCGGTATGGAACGCGTCTACGAAATTGGTCGAGTGTTCCGCAACGAAGGCATCAGCACTCGTCACAACCCCGAGTTCACCATGATGGAGCTCTACCAGGCGTTCGGTGACTACAGCGAAGTGATGGCGATCTGTGAAGAACTTATCGTTCAAGCAGCGCGAGATGCCATTGGCACAACTGTTGTTGGCATTGCCGATCCTGCTGGAGTCGTGCACACAGTCGACCTAGCAGAACCATGGCGACGCGCCAGCATGATGGAACTCATCGCCGAAAAGACCGGTGTCGAAACTCACCCATCACAACCCGTTGAAACACTTCGTGCACTTGCCGACAAGTTAGGCATGCGTTATGACAAGCGTTGGGGTTCGGGCAAGATGATCGAAGAGCTCTTCGAATTCACCGCCGAGTCGTCGCTCATCCGTCCCACATTTGTGACCGGTCATCCTGTGGAGATTTCACCGTTGGCTCGCGCCGATCGCAATGACCCGTTCATCACCGAACGATTTGAATTGTTCGTCGGTGCTCGCGAACTTGCCAATGGGTACAGCGAACTCAACGATCCTGTTGAACAGCGTCTTCGTTTTGAAGAAGAGCAAGCAGCTAAAGATGCTGGCGATGCCGAACGTGGCACCGTCGACGAAGATTACTTACGCGCTCTCGAATTTGGTTTGCCCCCAACGGGCGGCCTCGGAATCGGAATGGACCGCGTTGCCATGTTGCTTTCGGGTGTGTCATCAATCAAGGAAGTTATTTTGTTCCCCACGCTTCGTCCAGAAGCGTTTTAATTTCATCGTCAATAAGGAGTTGTTATGCCCGCAGCATGGGGTCACGCACTAGTCACTCGAGTTGAAAATGGTTCCAGTAACGACGGAATAGTTCTTGATGCTTGGTTTCACGAACTCGGTTGGGGCGAATCTGCGCCAGCAACCGATCGCTTCACTGACGATCAACATCATGCATTGCGCGGCGTTCGCGTTTCAGTCGCCACGGTTGTGATCGACACAGACACCGCGCCCACGAGTGCAATCGACGTCTACTTACGCTTGCACTTGTTGTCCCATCGTTTGGCCAAGCCCCGCACACTCAACCTCGACGGCGCATTCGGACTGCTCACCAATGTTGCATGGACCAACATTGGTCCAATTTTGCCTGAAAGCATTGACCAAGTTCGCTGGGAAGAGCGCCGCAGCGGTCGTCTGCTCAACGTGCATGGTCTCGACAAGTTCCCCCGAATGACCGACTACGTTGTGCCTTCGGGCGTCCGCATTGCCGACGCCAACCGTGTGCGCCTAGGAGCTCACTTGGCCACCGGCACCACGGTGATGCACGAAGGTTTCTGTAACTTCAATGCCGGAACACTTGGCGCATCAATGGTCGAAGGTCGTATCTCTGCCGGCGTAGTTGTTGGCGATGGCAGCGACATCGGTGGCGGCGCTTCAATCATGGGAACCTTGTCTGGTGGCGGAAAAGAAGTTGTCAGCATCGGTGAGCGTTGCTTGCTGGGCGCAAATGCCGGCATCGGAATCAGCCTTGGTGACGAGTGCATCGTTGAAGCCGGCTTGTACGTCACTGGCGGCTCACTCATTACCTTGCCCGATGGCGAAGTCGTCAAGGGCCGCACGTTGTCTGGAGCAAGTGGATTGTTGTTCCGCCGCAACAGCGTCACGGGGGCGATTGAAGCAACACAACGTTCGGGCAACTGGGGCGGGCTCAATGCCGCTCTCCACAAAAACTAGGAGTCAACATGACTGCACTCCCCCAAGGGTTTACGAGTTTCGTCACCAACATCGGTATCAAAGACACCAGCGATGACTTCACCGTCGTTGCTGCTGACACTGTTGTTGCTGCAGCCGGCGTCTTTACACAAAGCCGATTTGCCGGACCGAGTGTTGTCGTTTCTCGCAAGCACATCGCGAGCCATTCAGCTCGGGCTGTCGTTGTCATTTCAAAAAACGCCAACGTTGCAACGGGCGAGCAAGGTCTCGCCAACGCTCTTGAAGTAGTGCAAGGTGTCGCAGCCAAAATCGGTTGCGACCCACGCGATGTGTTGATCGCATCCACAGGAGTCATTGGTCGCCAGTACCCTATTGAAAAAGTTCGTACTGGATTGGCGTCGTTGCCATTTCCGTTACCCAACAACGACGCAGTTTCAGTTGCCCGTGGCATCATGACCACCGACACCGTGCACAAGATTGCTGAAGCCACAATTGGTTCTGGCCCCGCACGAGTCGTTGGTGTTGCCAAGGGCGTCGGAATGATTGAACCAAACATGGCCACGTTGATCACCATGGCGTTCACTGATGCCGATGTTGAAGGTGATGTGCTTGATGCCATCTGGCGTCGAGTCATTGATCGCACATTCAATTGCGTATCAGTCGATACCGATACATCAACATCTGACACCGCGATTGTGTTGGCCAGCGGTGCTGCCGGCTCGGTAGATCTGGCCGAACTCGAAATTGCGCTCGAACAGGTAACGCAATCGCTCACCAAACAAGTTGCACGCGATGGCGAAGGTGCCGAAACCCTGATCGAAGTATGCGTCGATCACGCACGTGATGGCGAACAAGCCAAGACCGTCGCTAAAGCGATTGTCAATTCTCCTCTTGTGAAGACTGCCGTTCACGGTGCAGACCCCAATTGGGGTCGCGTGGCGATGGCTGTCGGAAAATGCAGCCAATACACCGACATTGATCAAAACAAAGTGATCATCCGATTCGGCGATCAAGAGGTATATCCCGTTGCAGTTGACGAATCTGGGCTCAAGCAACTGAGCGAGTACATGCGTGGCGACGAAGTGCGCATTCACGTGTCGTTACATACTGGTCAAGCGACGAGCACCGTGTGGGGCTGCGACCTGACCGATGGCTACGTGCGCATCAACGCTGATTACACGACGTAAAAGCCTTCACAACAAATCTGGTTGAATCTTTTGCAATTAGTGTCACACTTTTTCGGGGTGTCAAATTTCAGGTTCTTTACTACGGTGAAATAACTATGAAAAACACCACAAAAAAATTAGCCACAACCGCATTGATCTCTCTTCTCATCTTGGCAAGTTGCGGCGGTGACGATTCAAAAGAATCATCAACTTCTTCAACCGACTCGACTTCAGAGACCAGCGACAGCGCCACAGACTCTGCGCCCACCGAATTCGCAGGTCAAGACTTGTCGAATAGCAGCTTCATTGACATGAACTTCAAAGGTCAAGACATGACCGAAGTGAACTTGTCGGGTTCAGATTTAACACAGTCATTTTTTGGTTCAGCAACAATGACTGCAGCAAATCTCTCGAAAGCCAACCTGACCGAGACCGGCTTTTCTTTCGCTGACTTGAGCGGCGCCGACTTGAGTGGCGCAACCTTGACCGACGCCAATTTCTCATCAGTGAATTTTGCAAATGCAAACTTGGCTGATGCTCAGGGACAAGGTGCAAGTTTCCGTAGAGCACTACTCGATGGCGCATCACTCATTGGCGCAAATATGACTGGCTCCAACTTTTCTGATGCAGTCTTGACCGGCGCCGATCTCAACAATGTCGACTTCACAAACGCCAATTTGACTTACGCCGATTTCACTGGCGCAAACATGACTGGCGCGATTCTTACTGGTGCAATCATCACCGGAGCCATCATCCCCGAATAACCCCTTGTGCTTCTGGTGCAGAATTGTTGCGTAAACCGCAACAATTCTGCACCAGTTTCACGAAATCACTTAGGTGGCATGCGGATGCCGCCATCCACGCGGATGGTTTCGGCATTCATGTAACTGTTGGTCACGCACTCGACGACCATCGAAGCCAACTCGGTGCCGTAACCCAAACGGTTCGGGAATAACACACCGGTCTGCAACTTCTCTTTGAACTGCTCGCTGCCTTCACCTTCACCGTAGATCGGTGTGTTGATGAGGCCAGGAGCGACCGTGTTGACGCGAACGCCAATTGCAGCCAAGTCGCGAGCGATCGGCAATGTCATACCGACAACGCCACCCTTTGATGACGAGTAGGCAGCCTGGCCAATCTGACCATCGAATGCAGCAACTGATGCGATGTTCACAATTGCACCGCGCTCGCCGTCATTCAAAGGCTCGGTGGTGCTCATTGCAGTTGCAGCCAAGCGGATGCAGTCGAATGTTCCGACCAAGTTGATCGCGATGACCTTTTTGTATGCGTCAAGGCTGGCCGCCGAATCGTACGAACCGTCTTTGCCAACGGTGCGCTGAGCCCAACCGATACCAGCCGAGTTCACGAGTACGCGTAGCGGGCCCATGTCCTTAGCCATTTCGATGGCATTGATGATGTCTTCAGTCTTGGTGACGTCGACCTTGCAGAATGCTCCGCCAATTTCTTTGGCCAAAGCCTCGCCCTTGTCGGCCTGAAGGTCGGCGATGACGACCTTGGCTCCCTTTGCGGCGAGAAGACGAGCGGTGGCAGCTCCGATACCGGATGCCCCACCAGTGACAATTGCGCTTGCTCCGTTGATATCCATACCTGCAGGCTAGACAGGCAGACCCTATTTTGCAGAATTTAACGGCCGGGGATTGGCCCAAGACCAGATCGTGTATCCGAGAATCGAACCGGAGTCATCGCGGTGTACACCGTTGCTCCCGCCGCCAACCAACCAGTGATATCGGCCAAAACATGGGCTTGGCCGTACACATAGAAACACACCTCGCCATTCACCGACAGCGGTGCCACAACCGAGTTCGCAATCGTCTGTCCACTCACAAAGTTGATGTTCGATGAGTTTGGCAGAGTCACATCACATGGATATGCAGTCACGTATCCGCCATACGCCGAAGCAGTAGTCGCATCAACAGTCACGTTCATCATGACCGCCGCCGCACCTAATGCAGGAACCCCATTTGTTCCTGCAACTTGCACCTTCAGCGCCATACCAGATCCATCGAGCGCGCCAACTCTTGCAACTGGGACGCCACCAATGCCAGATCGCGTATCGAAGACGCGAGTTGGAGCCAGTGAGTTAAATCCAGAACCACCAGCGAACCATCCGTTCACATCAGCGATTAGGTCGGCTTGTCCGTACACGTAGAAACAAACTGTGCCAGTTGCAGATACCGGCACGATCACAGCATTCGGGACAGATTGATTTGCAACAAAGTTAAGGTTCGATGAGTTCGGTGGGGCGCCACCGCACGGGTACACCGTGACGTAACCGCCATATTTAGAAACTGATGTTCCTGTCGCAGTCACATTTAAAGAGACCGCAGAAACTGCACCGGCAGATTGGCCAATCGACGACAGAATCGAAACCTCGAGAGCAGTTCCAGATCCATCGAGCGCTCCAACTTTTGCAACTGGCACACCACCGGTTCCGTGACGCGTGTCAAATACTCGCACTGGGGTGACAGCTCGCAGCCCCGAATTTGCGCCAAACCATCCATTCACATCAACGACAAGGTGTGTCGCTGCTGTCGATGCAATACACACTTTGCCCGTTGAATCAACCGGACTAATCACCGCATTCGGAACGATTTGGTTTTTCACAAAGTTCACATTCGAGGTACTCGGCTTGGTACTTCCACACGGCCAAACCGTGACATACCCTTCGGCTGTTGGCCCGACGGCAGTCAAGTTCAAACTCACTGCGGTCACGCCGGTCAACGGGATTCCCGAAACTCCAAGTATTGGCACCTGCAAATCAACACCTGGCTCAACTTGCACGAAACATTTCGGCGTTGACACCGCGCCAGTTCCTAGTTCGAGCGCGCGTGCACGTAACCACAAAGCAAATTCGGCTTGACCCGTTGAATTGAGATGAACACTGTCCGAGAACCAACGATCACGAGGACCACACATCGTGTAGCCGTCCCAATCAAGAATTCGTAGTTGTGGCCAGCGCGCCGTTGCTGCAACGAGCGCACGATTTCCGGCGGCAAATGATGCAACGCCATTGGCTTTTCGTCGTTCAGACATATTCACCCAACCGACATAGCGAACACCCTTGGCAACCAGCGCCGTCATCATCTGATCAATTTCGCTACCCAGTGTTGACTGACTGTCGTTGTAACCAAGTTCAACAATCGCCAAGTCAGGAGTGCCCGTCAGCGCATTCGCAATTGTGACTCCGTCTTTGGTCGCTGGCGGACAATTGCCGACTGTGCACCGGTAGGACTCGGTGTTGTACGTCTCTGAGTTAAATGCTCGTCGCAAAAGCGTGGGCAATTCTCCTGCCCCGGCAGTGTCAGCAATGCTGGCGCCAACTGAGTCACCAATGAAAACAAAATCGTCATTACTTGATAAATCGCGTTTGATGATTCGTGCAGTGATTGAAGGTGACGGCAAGTCATAGGCCGACTTGATTTCGGAAGCTTTCACATAGACCGATTGAGTTCCGTTATAAAAACGAAAGCGCACAGCCCACGCTGGAGTAACCCCATACGTCCCTACCGACACCGAAGGATCAATCGAAACTTCAATCTTGGTGATTGTCGCCAAACCAAACCGCGCGGCAAAAGATTCAAGATCTAAAACTCGAGTCCAACGGCTATAAGGGTTGTAATCAATTTTGTCACCGGGGTCATCGACAGCTGGAAAGTTCACACCGGCAGTGCGATCACCATTTGATGATGAGAACTCTGTTGACACTGGGACAAGAGGGGTAGCAGGACGAACACGAATCATTAACGCCGTTTCAGAAACCGCACGATCGCTACGCCAATCTTCGATGGCAACAATGTTCGCCGTGGCCGAAGTTCGCGTGCCAGCACCGCCATACACCTGACAATTAGTTGTATCGCACGTCTTGGCGTATGAATAACGACGATTCGTTAAACCACCGCCCTGCGCAAGACCGTACGAACGTGCCGCAACTGCCTGAGCCTTCAAGGCATTGATTCCGGTACCGTTGCCACGATCGGCCCATGATGCTGGCGACTCACGCGGAATAACACCGCGAACATACGATTCAATTTCAACATCGCTCATTGTGCGATTTTCGCCAGACGTTCCGTTCGAGGCAAAGATATTTCCTCGATAGTGACGCACTGCTCCGGCTGCATCACACACTCCCAACAACGAAGCTGCTGGAGTCGCTGGGTCATCTGCACCTGGCACCGAGAACGTCACCGATGGCAACCCCGCTGCAGTCGTTATAGTTCCGACGCTGACCCAGCCTGCAAGTGCATCGCTCGCCGACGGGCACACAGCAGTGCCAGTCTTGCCCCACACCCGATAGGTGTATTGCCCACCCGATGACGCAACTTCGCGTGCGACCATCGATGTGAAATAACCTTGCGGCCCGCCAACCCAAAATGCGTTCCCGCCAGATGCGATCACCGCGGTCTGTAAATCGTCTTGCGCAGTCAGGCGAACCGTCATTCGAGTTCCGGCAGGAACCGCGCCCATCGAGGTACCGCCGTAATAGTGGTCAAGGATCCAGGTCCAGTCTTTGCCATAAACCGTCGCCCAGCCCACTGCTCCGTACTGGCTCAGACCGCGGCCGTGTCCGTTGCCCTGACCTTCGATCACCATGGCCAAACCGACATTCACATCGCCCGGGGCTGCCCGAACAGGTGCGACGGGAGCCGCCCACGACAAGGCCGAGGCGAGAAACACTCCGCTCAAGGCGGCAATGAGGGGTTTACGAAGATTCATCATGTTGCGTTACGGTGCGTTATGGGGAGTTACGGGGCGTTGCCGACCCACTGACCGTACCGATTCAGGTCAAAGAAGTCTTGTCACTCGGCGAATAAGCCCTGCTCAAGGGCTTATTTCCCTCAACGGGGGCACGCCTGCACAGCAATTTGGTCGACAAGATCGTTCATCGGGTCGCCGCTATGGCCTTTGACCCATTGAAAATCGGGACGCTGAGCCGTGGGCAAACTTTCGTAGAACGCAATAAAGGGCTTCCATAGATCGTCATTGGCCACAGGCTCTTTCTTAGCGTTGCGCCAACCATTGGCTTTCCATTTCACCCACCAACGATCCTTAAAGCAGTTCACGACATAGGTCGAGTCACTCACAATGATCAGCCGCTTCATCTCGGCCTCGGCGATCGGCACATTGGTCTTCAGGGCTTCGAAAGCCGCGGTGAGTTCCATGCGTTGATTGGTCGTCTTGGCCTCACCGCCCGAACCGGTGCGTTCACCCGATGGAGCCAGAGCCCACGCCCAACCGCCAGGGCCTGGGTTACCACTGCACGCCCCATCGGTATAGACAACTAAAGCGTGCTCAATCGACGACGGATCAGTTGGATGGCTCATAAGTCGTACATATTCTCACATTCACTGGCTCATCATCGGGACACATTGAGCCATTGCCAGTTGAGTCATAGCCAGAACCCCTACCAATCGGTAACTCTGCGAGACTGTCCCCATGCTCTTTGATGGTTCAGTCCACCAACTTCCCGACACCGATCCTGATGAAACTCAAGAATGGCTCGACTCACTTGATGCAGTCATTGATGTACATGGCAAAGTGCGCGCGCGTTATTTGTTGTCGCGACTTCTCGAAAAAGCCCAACAGAGTCAAGTCAGTTTTCCCGCCACAGTTTCAACTCCGTATGTCAACACCATTCCACGCGAACACGAACCGTGGTTCCCGGGCGACGAACACATCGAACGTCGCATTCGCGCCTTCATTCGTTGGAATGCCGCAGCGATGGTGGTGCGCGCCAACAAACATGCCGAAGGTATCGGTGGACACCTCTCAACATTCGCTAGTTCCGCCAGTTTGTACGAAATTGGTTTCAATCACTTCTTCCGTGGAAAAGATGACGGTAATGCTGGCGATCACATTTATTTTCAGGGCCATGCCGCTCCCGGAATTTACGCACGAGCATTTCTTGAAGGTCGCTTAAGCGAAAACGATCTCGATCACTTCCGTCGCGAACTCGCGCGACCTGGCCAGGGTCTGTCGAGTTATCCGCACCCACGCCTCATGCCCGATTTCTGGGAACATCCCACAGTCAGCATGGGTCTCGGACCAATCAGCGCGATTTATCACGCACGCTTCAACCGCTATCTCATGAATCGCCAACTTGATGACACGAGTAACAGTCGCGTGTGGGCTTACCTCGGTGACGGCGAAACCGACGAACCCGAAACGCTCGGCGCATTGTCTTTAGCTTCACGCGAGCACCTTGACAACTTGGTGTTTGTTGTTAACTGCAACTTGCAACGACTCGACGGCCCAGTGCGCGGTAACGGCAAAATCATTCAAGAACTCGAAGCAGTTTTCCGCGGTGCTGGTTGGAATGTCATCAAAGTCATCTGGGGTTCAAAGTGGGACAACTTGCTCGCGCAAGACAAAGATGGCGTGTTGCTCAATCAGATGAATTCAACTGTTGACGGCGAATTCCAGCGGTACACCATCGAAGACGGCAACTACATTCGCGAAAACTTCTTCGGACCCGACGACCGCCTCCGACAAATGGTTGCGCACTTAAGCGACGACGACCTCCGCACACTTCCGCGTGGTGGTCACGATTATCGCAAGTTGTACGCCGCTTATCGTGCCGCGGCACAGAACCTCGGTAGCGGTCGTCCTACGGCAATTTTGTGCAAGACCGTCAAAGGGTGGACGCTTGGCCCTGACATTGAAGGTCGTAACGCAACTCACCAGATCAAGAAGATGAACGCCGAACAGATTCGCGCTCTTCGTGATCGTTTACATCTCAACGATGAAATCCCCGATTCGGCTCTCGTTGGCGATGTTCCGCCGTACTTCCGTCCGAGCGAAGGTTCCGTTGAATATCAGTACCTCATGGAGCGTCGTCGTGCATTAGGTGGATCCATCCCGAAGCGCATCGTGCGTGCTCGTCGACCTCTCGAACTTCCTGCCGACACAGTATTCAGCGAACTCGATGGTGGCTCGGGCGAACAATCGGTGAGCACCACGATGGGATTCACACGTTTGCTACGCAACTTGGCGCGTGATGAAAAGTTTGGGTCGCGAGTTGTACCGATCATTCCCGATGAAGCCCGCACTTTCGGCATGGATTCGTTGTTCAGAGAACTCAAGATCTATGCATCACAGGGTCAAAAATACGAACCAGTCGACCATGACATGTTGTTGTCATACACCGAATCTTCAGACGGCCAAATTCTCGAAGAAGGAATTACCGAAGCTGGCGCCATGAGCAGCTTCATCGCCGCCGGAACGTCGTATGCAACTCGTGGTGTACCGTCGGTTCCGTTTTACACGTTCTATTCAATGTTTGGTTTCCAGCGTGTTGGCGATCTCATCTGGCAAGCAGCCGACAGTCGAGCACGTGGCTTTTTACTTGGAGCAACTGCTGGCCGCACCACGTTGATGGGTGAAGGGTTGCAACACCAAGACGGACACAGCTTGGTATTGGCTTCAACGGTGCCCGCATGTCAGTCGTACGACCCCGCCTTCGCCTACGAAGTTGCTGCGATCGTCCATCACGGTCTCAATCGCATGTACGGCGATGCCAAAGGACCAAACGGCGAAGTCGATCCCGATGTTTTCTATTACCTCACGTTGTACAACGAGAACTACATCATGCCCGCACGCCCGGCTGGCGTCACCGATGCCCACATCGTGTCCGGCTTGTACAAGTGGCAAGCTGCGCCAACCGATAGCAGTATCAAGCACAACGCAACTGTCTTGTTCAGCGGATCAGCTCAAGGTGCAGCCATTGCTGCTGCCGAAGAACTGAATACACGATTCAATGTTGGTGTCGAGCTGTGGTCGGCAACGTCATACAAGGCCTTGCGCGAAGATGCTTTGGCTGTCGAACGCCATAACCGTCTGCACCCCAGTCATCCCGACAAGGTTGCGCGCGTGACCTCGTTGCTCGGTGGGTCAACCGATCCGATTGTGGCCGTCACCGATTTCATGAAGATCGTGCCCGAACAGATCGCTCGATTTGTTCCCGGTCGATTATTCACAGCACTCGGAACCGATGGCATGGGTCGCAGCGATACTCGCGAAGCATTACGCGCTCACTTCGAAGTTGATATGCCCAATATCGTCGTCGCGGTATTGGCCAGCTTGGCGCAATCGGGTGCAGTTGGTGCCGACGTCGTTGAGGGCGCAATTGCTCATTACGGTCTCGATCCCGCCCGCATTGATCCCTACATCGTGTGACTTCAGAACTTTTGCAGACAATCCCTCCAACAGGGTCAACTCAGCGTTGGCTACAAACCCTGATTAATCCTTAACAGAACAAACCTCAGAGACTCGCCGTTCGTGCCGATGAAGTGAACGTTATGAAAACTCGATTCTTTTTCGCATTCGTTTTGCTCATCTCGGGCCAATTCGTCGCCCAACAACCTGTGTTGGCCGCGTCAAGCACGACAATCAACTTCACTCTCAACACCAGCGGAACAGTCGGAAGTATTGGCGTTGACGCGATTTTCAACGGCGCTGGTGGCGGCGGAGATTACGACAAGATGGTTCGCTGGAGCGCCGATGGACGACTCTGGAATTTTGACCGTACTGCCGGTTCGCCCACATTTGGTTGGCGCACCTCTCAATCGAACGGCATCACCGTCAGCGGTTCAGCTTCGGTCATGCGACTCGAGATTTATCCTCACCCACCCACCAACTGCTCAGGCGTCAATGAAAACGACGCGTGCTATTGGGCAACCTACGATCCGTGGCAAGGAAACTTTGGCGGCGTGCAGATTCAAGTTGACTCAACGATGGGATCTAGTTGGCTCGATGTGGGCCAAGTCAATTTGCCACAACTCGGAGTCAACGGTGCGTTTCGTTTACAGGGCAATATCTTGTCGCACGATGCCATCCCCGATAATCGAGTCGAAATTGACCTTTTTCAAATTGACTGCAGCTGGCATGAAACTTGTGTTCATCCGCCCACGAATAGTCGCGGAGTCTCAATCGGTGCATTCGCTTCAACAAAGAACAAGGGCAATGCATGGACTGGCGGAATTGCCTATGCCGGTCATTACGTCATCTACATTCGCGACATCTTGACTGGGCGCCATCTTCATGGCATCGTCGATATTTCACCGACCGACATTCCAACGATCGATTTAGATGCCGTGTGTTTCGGAATTCCGATCTGCACCTTCGACCAAGGAAGCTCGGCAACAGCATCTGGTGGATTTCATGCCGTCAATCCCACCCGAATTCTCGACACTCGCAATGGCACTGGTATCTCTAATGGTCCAATACGGATCGGTGACGGTAGCCAAACATCAACAAACCCAATCTTCCGCGCCGATGACACAGCCAATCACGATCTACAAGTCACCGGCGTTGCTGGCATACCGACAAGCGGAGTCAGTGCGGTTCTACTGAATGTCACTGCCGTCGAACCACCTACGTCCGGATACATCACTGTTGGGCCACGCCCGGCTGGCACCGGAGATGTGTTTAACGACCAGTTCACTTATGGCGCATGGCCCAATGCATCAAATCTGAACACCCAACCAGGTCAGACCGTTCCGAATTTGGTTCTCGCTCGAGTCGGTGCCGGTGGCAAGATTCGTCTGTACAACTTCAACTACCCAACCCACATGGTGGCTGACGTCGCCGGATGGTTTGACACAAGCGCGCTGACATCAACATCTCGCGGTAGCGCCTTCTACGGCGAGCCGCCCCAACGATTACTTGATACCCGTAATGGAATTGGCGAAGCATCGGCAGTGAGCGGAGGAAAATTTGCTCCCCTTGATAGTCGCACATTCACTGTTGCTGACATCGCTGGTGTGCCGAACAACGTCGAGTCAGTGGTACTGAACATCACTGCGGTATCTCCCACTGGCACCGGATGGGTGACGGCATACCCCGATAACACGACTCGACCCGATGCCTCCAATCTGAATTTAAACCCCGGCAGTGACCGTTCAAATTTGGCTGTCGTCAAAGTAGGCAGCAATGGCAAGATTCGGCTGTTCGTTGCCGAAGCCGGAACTCATCTCATCGTCGATGTCTTCGGCTATTTCAAGACCACCACCGGTTCAGAAGGCAAAACAACAACCATCAACCCCACGCGAATCTTTGACACTCGTAACGGAATCGGCACAATGAAGGCGCGCATGAACGCTGGACAAACACGCGCAGTTCAGGTGGCGGGAGCATTTGGAATCCCCAGCAATGCCACTGCGGTGTATCTCAACGTCACGTCGGTCAATGCATCAGCATGGGGTTGGTTGGCGGTGTGGCCAACCGGGTTACCAATGCCTACTTCTTCAAATGTCAATTTTCCTGGTGGGTCAATCGTACCGAATATGGCCATCGTTCAACTCGGCACTAACGGAACATTGCAGATCTACAACGATCCCGGTGTCAGCGGAACAACCAGTAGCGATGTATTAATTGATGTGTTGGGATACGTCTCGTAATCGATGAATTCAGATCAGTGAATTGATTCGTTCTACAAACACATCGACGCCGAAGTCGGCAGCACGCGATTGCGCGGCACTTGACATCTTCAGTCGCAGTTCTTCATCATTCATTAATTGACGCGTGAATGACTGCAGCTCATCAAGAGTCTTCCAATGGAAACCATCAACTCCGTGTCGCACAATTTCAGCCGGTCCAGCAGCCGCAAAGACCACTGGAACTGCGCCAGCCGCCATTGCTTCCACGACAGCGATACCGAAATGTTCAAAACGCTCAGGATGCAGTTCGGCATCTTCACCAAACCCACCACCATGCCAATAGATGCTTGCCGTCGCCAAAGTGGTCTCGACTAATTCTCGCGGTGCATTGAGATTCACTTTGACCGGAAGACCGATTGCACCACGCCGCACCGCCAGGGCATAGTCGCGACTAGCCCCATCGGCACCACCTACGAACGACAGGTTCCAATGGCCTACGCCCTCGCGCAATGAAAACATGCGCGTGAACGCTTGAAGTAATTCATGTTGTTTCTTTGAATGTCCAAGCGAGGGGTCAAAGAATCGTCCGATCGATGTGATGAGTTCGACCTTCTTGCCGGGCTTGACTGTTGTGCGCACGGGCGGATACACAATCTCACTGTCGGCATCCCACAATTTCTTCACCCAGCCTGCGGTATATGTTGAGTTCGATAAGAACTTCGTATACGACTTTGACCACGACTGATCAATAACTCGACGTTGCAGACCTCGCTGCACACCAGCAAGCCGATCTGGCAAACGAGGCGCAGCTTTCATCGCGCCGAGTCCTACTCGAGCAATTTTGTCGACGGTTTGTCGACGCGAGGTGATCGGTGGCTCGGGAAAATGCACGTAGTACAAACCAACGGGCGCCTGATTAACCGAATGACTTCGATAGGTGCCATTGATAAAGACGTCAAAGTCGGCGCTTGCTTCCCCAGCTTCTGTGTCGTCGACAACTTTGCGCCATGCGCATCCACTTAAGTCAACCCCAAGACGGGCGCGTGTGGCTTCAACATTTGGCTCTTCGGGACCGAGCAGAGTGACATCACAACGCGCCTTTAAGGCCTCGGCAATCGCCCCACTTACTTGCTCACCACCGCCGTAGGTCGCCCAGTACAAGTTGTATATCGCAACGCGAGGACGAGTCACTTCGACACTTCCCACTTCATCAATGATTGACGTGAACAACGACGATCCATCAACCAGCGGTCACGCAACATGGCAGGAACCAAGGAAAGGTATGACTTCAAAACTCGGCGACGCATCGCAGCCTCGGGACGTGATGGCATACGCAATGTCAACGGACGCAAAATGAGGTGTCGTACGTTGATGATGACAGTTCGCCTCAATTCACCCAATCCAGATCGAACCGCCAACCAAACCGGTGCATTCTTCGCCAAAACCAAAAGGCGGTTACGTTCGGTATAGAAACGGAACGTGTCACTGCCCACACCGGATGATTGAGCGTGCCGATGTCGCACCACGGCACCTGGCGCATACAGATAACGCCAACCTTGCAAACGTCCGCGCCACGACAGATCGGTGTCTTCGTAGTACAAGAACAAACGCTCATCGAAAACTCCAACTGCATCAAGGTATGCCTTCTTCAACAAGACCGCCCCACCACACCAAGCGAAAACGTCAACTGCTTGTTCAAACTGTCCACGGTCACGTTCCAGAAATCCACGATCGCCACCAAACCCGCGCTCATACAGGTTTGAGCCAACATTGTTGATCACATCAAAAACATCGGAGCTAACCCGAACATCAACCCATGTGAATATCGGCTTCTTGTCGGCGTAGCCACCACCAACAGTCACGGTTACTTCGTCAATGTCTGATCGCAGCGTCACAGTGCGCTCAGTTTCGGCCGACAAACGAAATGACACAACTTGTTCAACCGACTCGTCAGAACGCGTCTCACTAATGCGTAGAGCTCCTCGGTTTTTACTCCAACGGGCAAACTCTTCTCCGCGTGTTGGGTCAAAACCAACTGGGCCGTGGAAACCTTCGTCAAATTGCAAACGCTCATCACAACGTTCGCCATCAATACGGATACCCGAGACGCAGACGCCTACTAAGCGATCGTCGCCACCGCCCGCAATAGAAACCTCAGAAACTTCAAGATCGATGCCAGTGAATCGATCAGCGAACAACATCTTGGCGCTTGCCGCTCCGACATCAGATCCCATCTCAATCGCTTCAACCAACGCCCGCAACCACCCAGCATCAACAGTGGCATCGTTATTCACTAAGGCCACGTGGTCATATTCGTGAAGGGGTTCGCCACTTGAACATGTAACGGCTTGCATGCCCAAGTTGCAGCCACCAGCAAATCCCAAATTACGAAGTGGCTCAAGAATTCGTACGCTCGGATATTGCACTTGAACGCGTTCGGTCACATCGTCAAGAGAACCGTTGTCAACCATCACGATTTCGTATCGATCTCGGGGCCATTCAGTCTTTACTAACGAGTCAATGCAATCAAGAGTCATTTGTCCCCCGTCAAAAGACAAGATCACGACGCGGACAAAGGGAACTTCGAAACTCATAGCGACATTCACCCTAATGAAGTTGCCTGATGAATTGTTGCCGCTTCTTTGCCAGGCGACCGAGTGACCCATGTTGTCAGGGATTTGCTGACATCACTAAATGTCCACGCACGTGAGATCGCCAGTGACTCTTCAGAGGCTGCTTTCCACACGCTTTCTTCATACAGCAATTCGCGTGCGTGTTGCTCAATTTCATCTATCGAGAATGATTCCTCGTAGCCGATATCGCAGATGACAGGAATTCCTCGTGAACGCAAGTCATTGACAGCGGCCGAACGCTCGCCACGACCACCATTGAGCCGCAGTTGGATCCCCAAAGATGCCGACCGCAACGTTCGGTCATATACGTCGTCAGATAGCCGGCCAGTGAAACTCACCCTGGCAGCCATCCCTAATTTCTCGGCCAAAGTCATGATCTGTTCTTGAACTTCATCAGAGGCTTCGCCGACAAAAAGCAATCGTGCGCTCATTCGCGCCAAAGAATGCACTACTTCATCAGGGCGCTTGCTTGCATCAATCCATCCGACCGAAACCACCAGTTGTTCAATCGGCCATTGAGTCACCGGTTCACACATTGCGTGCGCTAACGGCAACACCAAAATCGGCACGTCATCTCGAATATCGCGAATCTTTTGGGCGGCTTCATCGCTTGACACAATGACTGATCGTGCGCGGCGCAACACCGGTTCTAGAAAGTGAATTCCGGCGGCGTGGTAGGCCTCGGCATCAAGCAGATCTTGGGGCCATAACTGTTCAGACACATTGCAGTCGCGCAATCGATCTCGCATGTATTCATCTGCCCATTCACGCGAACCAGATTGATGACCGATACCAACATGGCACCCCACCAAAGTTGGCTCGTGCAACCAGACATGACAGGCGTATTCAGAAGCTCGTGCAACCGACATCGCGTGATACGGCGATGAACCCAGTGAGACAATGAGATGATCGACATCGTGCGAATACCAGTATCGGCCTAGTCCCGCCGCCGTGTGATACTCATTCACGGCAATCGTTGTGTTTGAAACATCAACACATTCAACAATTTCGGGTAGATCACGATTCTCGTGCCAGGCATCTACCAAGCGCGCGTTGTACGTGCCAATACCCGAAGGCGATCCAGCCATTGGCCCCATGAGACCAACTCTGTTTGCCACAACCACAGAGTTACGGCGACCCGAACTACCTCTGAGTGCCGCAACAGCGTCACGACCGACATTTCCCCATGTCCATCGAAGCGCTGAACGCTTTGCGGCAGCTCTCAGTCGCTCGCGATGTTCGTTATCGGTCAAAGCCCATTCAATTGCCCGCGCAATATCTAGAACATCGTTGGCATCAAATAACGCTTCATCACAATCAATCACTTCAGGGAGTGACGAGTTATTCGAGCAAATCGTGATGCAACCGCACGCCGCAGCCTCGGCGACCGGCAAACCAAAACCTTCTTCAAGCGATGGCATCACCGACAGCCGAGCCGATTGGTACAGCGCCACCATTTCGTCATCGGTCACCGTGTCGGTAAACACAACATCGTGCTCCGTGAGCCCGATCGAATCAGCAACCTCACGCCAGCGAGCCTGAACGACTGGCACTGCCGCGCACGCAATGACTAGTTGGTGCGACGTGCGAAGTTCACTAGCAATTGAACCCCAAGCCCGGATCAATCTGGGCGTGTTCTTACGATCATCCCCACCGGTGACTGCGACAACCAGCCCTCGTGCTACATCAACACCTTTGTCAATAAGACGTAGTAATCGCGATTCTGAAACCAACCCCTCGCAAAACTGCGGTTCAACAGCTGCACCAACAACATGAATCTGCGAGCGATTAAAGTCAAGAACAGGCGACCCGGTATCGGCTGAGAAGGTTGAGTTTGCAACCATCGCGTCAAAAGTACGCACGAGCATGGCTCGCAATTGTGATTGTCGGAGCGCGCTCGGATCACATAAATACTGTTCTGGATACCGATACGGAATCACATCGTGCAGAATGCCAACGACACGCAAGCCGGCCTCGGTAATCATGCGTGGCACAACATCAAGCGGTATGGGATGCAACATCATTTGCGTGCACATAAACCAGGTGTCAGCCGATACCGAGCGAACTGTGCTCGGCTCAAAGGGAGCGACCCGCAAGGTTGGTATTGCGTCCAGCCACTTCTGCTCATCAACCTCAGATGCATTCATCACCGTGACCATGGCGCCCGATTCATGCATCGCACGTACAAGCCCAATCGTGTAGCGACCGACGCCTCGACCCCCAGCAGTCGGATGAGAAATGACTCGCCCGTCGACGAGGACCTGCGGCTGGACCGTCATCGGTCAGCCTTGGTTCGGCGGAGACATCTGGTTCAGACGTTGATGAATCTGATCAATCTGACGCTCGATCACTTGCGCCGCGCCAACTGCAGTGTCGGCATCAAGACGCAAACGCTCGGCATACCCCATGAACAAAGGAAGTGAGCGTTCAGAACCAGAACGGATGTCGTGGTTCAACGATTGCAAAATATCGCTCATGATCTGTATCTGGTTGCGCATTTCGGCAACTTCGGCTCGAAGGGCCCGCACATCGCGACCAGTAATGCGCCCCACTAGGGCCCGAAGAATTCGCACGAAGCAATCCTACCCGTGTGACACCTGCGAGATCAGGAGTTACCCCTGCCGAGTCTCGCCACCTATTAGCGTGATCTGCAATGTCCTCTGGCCCACAGCTATCCCCCTCTCAGCGAGTCCGCCAGCTTTTGCGGCCCATTGCCCGACGAGTTGGCTTGGCATCACGCGAGGGCGCTTGGTGGGAACTCGGAAATAAGCCATGGGTTAGCCCCGATGTGATCACAACCGCTGGCGCAGTGTGCAATATCTGCCATTGGTCCGGAGACGAGTTCATCGGCGAGTATCACACCGAATTAGCGACGTGCCCACGCTGTGGAAGTGTCGCTCGCGATCGCTTCTTGTTGTTCTGCTTCTTGTCACGTCGGGGTTATGCCAAAAACCTGCGGGTACTTGAAACCAGTCCGCGCATGGGTGCTGGCTATCGCTCAATGATGCGGCGCTATTTCAAATACACCGCCAGTGACTACGACTTGTCGGCCCATGAGGGTGACATTCAAATCGATCTGCAAGCAATGGCCCTGCCCGATTCATCCATCGACATTTTGCTCACACCACACGTCCTTGAACATGTCCCCGACACTGCAAAAGCACTGAACGAGATCTATCGAGTGCTTGCACCAGGTGGTCGCATGTACCTTCAAGTTCCATTGTGTTACGGGAACACACATGTACCGACGACTCCCGAATTTCATGCCGACAACACCCCAGTGTTCTTCAATTTCGGTTGGGAACTCACCGATCAATTACGACAAGCCGGCTTCGCAACAACTGTTTTAGTGACGCAAGATTATTTCGACATGCTGAGTGGCGCCACCGTCGCCCCCGCTTCAAACGGTGATGGTTTTCATCTCGAAGAATTAGTTGCTGCGGCCCGACCGAATGATCTCACTCCCGTGACCGACAAGTACATCTCGAGAGTGTTTGGTTTCTTGCCTGCATACCACTACGCCACATGGGAATGCATCAAACCCAACTGACGCGCAGCTATCGAGTTATCTCTCCGCAGAACGTTGGGGTTTAAGGCGCATCCGAAAGCACATCGCAATCATTTGTAGGCCCAATATCAGCGCCTTGCTGAATGAGCCGGTCACCGAGCTCTCTCCAACACGTGCTTGATACTTCACGGGCAGTTGAACTAAAGACATTTTTCTTTTCACAGCCAACAACATCATTTCAAAACCAAACGATGAACCGTTCTCAGTGAAATAAGGCGATAGTTCTTCAATTGCCGACCTGCTCAAAATTCGGTACGTGCATCCAACATCCGACAAGTTGACCGTATTGAAAAGTACCTCGGTCAACTTGGCGACAGACCAGTTGCCGTAACGAAGAAATCGCCCCATATTGGCACCCGAAAAAATAAACGTTTGAACAGTTCGAGAACCAAAAACAATGTCGACGTCAGTCGAAAACGGCAACAACTTCAGAATGTCATTCGGATCAAAAGTTCCGTCAGGCTCACAAATACACACCAAGTCAACGTCGATTGTCTCGAGAAGCCCCCGACGAATTGCGGCACCGTACCCTTGAGTACTTTCAAAAACTTCACGAGCATTGGTAGTTGCCACCGCCGGTGACGTATCTGGGTGAGCATTGTTGTTGACGACCAAAATGTCATCCACAATTCCGAGCGCATCAAAGCCACGAATACATTCGGCAATTGACAAGTGTTCGTTATACGTCGGCAGCACTACCGCAAGCCGTTGTCCATTCCACATGTCGAATTCGCTTTCGTTACTCGGGCACCACAGAGTGCACCAATGGAAGATACAGCACTGCACCACCAACTTCTCGCCGTTCGTACTCTTCAATAGGTAAACGCAAGATGTCTACTTGCTCATCGTCTGGCAAAAATACATAGGCGACTTCGGATGGCGCAGCCGCCATCACCTCGCTCTGCGTCTGCGGCAGCCGTACGCCCCAACGAAACTGTGGTTGCCAGGGGAAAACTGCTCCCCATGGGTGCCCCGCAACTGCTGTCAAGACTTGCCGATCGCTTTGATACTCGATGGGCAGGGTTAACCAGTAGTTGCCCGCCGCATATTCGTATTTATCCGCCACGAGAACATCAACAATTGCTTGGACATTGGCATTCGGATCATCAACAACATCAGGCGCATTATCCATGACCCACGGGATCAAGAAGACGCCGACCCACAAGACTCCGGCAATGACTGGAGCAATAAAGCTGGTCAATTGCGGCCGCTTCATGCGCTCCACCAGCGAACGTGCACCGACGACTAGGGCAATGATCAAGAAGGGGAATCCGACAATCGTGTATCGGCCATCGGTCACAAAACTCATATTGCTGAACAACGACAAGATTGGCCAACAGAAAATTGCCGGAAGTGCAATTACTAAACCACGCGCCCCACGTCGTACAAGTTCAACAACCCCCCACACAATTAAACCGAGGAGCATCAGGTAGATAACAAGTGATATTGAACCCCAGATCCATTCGCCGCCTGGATTTTTTAATCCGAAAGAACGTGGCAAGAGACCTGTGAAAAATCGAACGAAGCGAGTTGGGACAGATTCGGTTGACGGTGCTGGTTGTGACAGCGATGGCCACGAGTTACGAACGTTCCACAACAGCAGGGGCAAGTTCACAAATATTGCTGAACCAGTCGCAGGAATCCACCACCGACGAATTTCACGGCGGTGTATCCAACACGGCACCAACATCATCGGAAGAGCCACCGCAATAAACATCGGATGTAGATAAAAAGCCAACCCTGCCCCAGCGCCTGCGAGCATGACCCAACGACGAGGCAACTCGTGATCGGCCACGATCCGAATTGTTGCGAATGCAGTCAGCACTGAAACCAATAAACCAAGTCCATATGCCTCATAAGCACGAGTCGACAACAACATCAGTGCTCCGGGAGCAACCCACACCAGTGATGCCGCTAAGAGTCCCCAACTGCGACCTACGAATCGTTTTGCAAGCCAATACATCAACAACGCTGCGCCTGCCCACCACAAAGATGACAACAATTTCAGGGGAACTACATGTGCACCAAAGATCCAAACGAATGGCACAAAAAAATAGCTATCGAAGATAGCCGTGTAGCCCGCTCCACCCATTATCACTGGCAATTCGCCATTCAAGATCGACATCGCTTGTAGTCCGGTGTACGCCTCGTCGGCGTTTAACGCTCCCAATGAAGTCCTCAACAGGTGTACCCGTATCAACAATCCGAAGAGCCATACGATTACCGCGCCAACCAGAAGCATTCGAGATTTCCTCATACTCCAACTCTTTCAATTTTCGTTGCGGTTGCAACACGTTGAGGATCAATTGCCGAAAGTGGACATTGAATGATCTCAAGTCCAGCCCTGCTCCATTGACGTCTCAGGCCTTCAACAAATGGACGAGGGCTCAGCGCAACCGTGAAGCGATCACGGGGATTCGCGCCCGCAGAATGACCCGCAGTTTCAACAATCGCTACAACCTCTGCTTCAACAACAGAGTCGCCAATCAAGATCAATGTCCGTGATCTACACATATGGTCTCGAATACGTGCCAAGTCTTCACCAGAGAACAATCGGGTGGGTTGCGATAACAACTCATCGGCCCACTTTGTTTGGAAGATCTTGCGTGAGCGTTCAGCCAACGCAACTCGACCAGCAGTTGCTGTTGCATGTGCATGCACCACGGGTCGATCGATGACTAACCGAGATACCAATCCACGCGATCGCGCTGTAAACGCCAAATCTGAATCTTCAAAATAGGCAGGCGCGTACGCCGGGTCAAACCCACCTAATGATGCGAATACCGATCGACGAGTCACCCAACATGCCGCCGATGCGTAATCAACATCTCGGGTAAACATCATGTGTTCATAATCAAATGGCAGATGCGGTCCACCCACAGCATCACTGCCACCGTCGGAGAACATCACTTGTCCAGCTTCTTCGACGTATCCATGTGCCGACAACAAAGGAGGTGCGGCCACGAATACCGCCGGATCGGCAAGAGCCGATAACAACGGTGGAAGCCATCCTTCGCTCACCACTACATCAGGGTTCAAAAAGGCAACAAATTCGCCCTCAACTTGCTTGACTGCGAGGTTGTTGGCCAAACCGAATCCGATATTTCTGTCAAGCGCAATGACGCGCACCCACGGTGCTCGTCGAGAAACTTCGTCAGCCATTGAGCCTTCGTCCGAAGGTTGCGCCACAACAGTCATGTCATACGAGATATCGCCCGCATGACGTTGCACCGATTCAAGTAACGAGAAAAGTTCAGGAGTCGGCCCGTACGTCACGGTGATGCAACTCACATGCGGCATGTCAGCCGCCTTGCATCACACCGCGTGTGCCGCTGATTGACCACTCGGCGGGAATGTGAACCGTGCCCAAGTCGTAAGCCTTGTATTGACGAACTTCAAAGCGAACGCGCTTCTCCCAATGGTCGTACGGACTCATTTCGGTATGGTCGGTCACAGCAACCGTCAGGTCGTACACGCCTTCGAGTAGTGGCACCGAGGGAATTGAAACTTCAACACTGGCCGGACCTTCAACAAGACCCATTGACTTGCCGTTTCGTCGAGTTGATGAACCCCACACTGGGTGTCCAGCCAAAGTATCAATACGTATAGTGACAACCGGATCTTGGATTGGCATATGCGATGTGAGATCAACACGAATTTTCGCTGACTCCAATGTGGTCAAAACTTCAAGGGGTTGATTAGCCGCATCAAGCAACTGCACGCTCACGATTTGTGCTTCGCCGCTACCCCAACGTTGACCAAGTTCTCCCTCAACGCGGGCCGCTTGGTGGCTCTGACCTTGGTATGCCGAAATCACTTCACCGGCATTCCCAATCATTTTCAATTCGCCTTTTTCAATCCAGGCGACTTGTTCACAGAGTTGTTCAACTGACGCCAAGCCGTGGCTCACAAAGACAATCGTGCGACCTTCGCGACGGAACTGTTCGATGCGTTCGGCGCTCTTACGCTGAAAGCTTTCGTCACCGACCGACAACACTTCATCAATCAGCAGCACTTCGGGTTCGACGTGTGCAGCAACAGCAAAACCCAAGCGCACGAACATACCCGACGAATAGTTTTTAACTGGCGTGTCAATGAACTCTTCGAGACCAGCAAATTCAACAATGTCAGAAAACTTGTTCGTGATCTCTTTCTTAGTCAAACCCAAAATTGCGCCGTTCATAAAGACGTTTTCGCGACCAGTGAGTTCGGGGTGAAAGCCTGCGCCCAATTCGAGTAGTGCTGAAATTCGACCAGTCACTTTTACCGAGCCCTTATCGGGGGTCAAGATGCCGGTCAGACACTTCAGCAACGTGCTCTTGCCCGAGCCGTTTGACCCGATCACACCGAAGGTCGTGCCGGTTGGGACGGTGAAGTCGATCTCACGAAGTGCCCAGAATTCTTCATAACGGGCTCGGCGGCCACGCAAAATGGCAGCTTTGAGATACTGGTTTCGCTCGTGGTAAAGGCGGAAGTTTTTCCACAGTCCAGAGACAACGACGGCTTGGTTAGACATGCTGAACCATTCTTGCCGATGGAGGGCTCGCCCGAGCAACACCCTCCCAGTCGAACCACCAACTAGGCTCTCCTAGGTCATGAAAAGTCTGAAACGAGTCTTTGATTCCCGCGAACTGTTGTGGAATCTGACTCTCCGTGAACTCCGAACCAAGTACCGCCGTTCGTTGCTTGGCTGGGCGTGGTCAATGCTCAACCCGTTGGCCACCGTGGCCATCTATTCATTCGTCTTCGGTGTGTTGTTCGAATCCAATGCCCCAGTCGGCGACCCAAGCGGGCTCAAGGGTTTCGCCTATTTCTTGCTGTGTGCCTTGTTGCCGTGGAACTTCTTCTCTCTCATCACCAGCCTGGGCATGGGAGCAATCTCGGCCAACTCGGGACTGGTGCGTCGTGTGGCCTTCCCCCGTGAAGTACTGGTCTTCAGCAATGTGCTCCATGCCTGCGTGCAGTTCTCTATTGAAATGGGATTACTCGCAGTTGTTTTACTCGTAGCCGGTAGCCCGTTCTTACCCTGGCTGCCAGTCGTCATTTTGATCAGCCTTTTGCTTGCCATCTTTGCTTCGGGCTTCGCACTTGCACTGAGCACGTTGTCGGTGTACTTCAGAGATATCACATACCTGTGGACGATTTTCATCCAGGTGTGGTTCTTCTTGACCCCTGTGGTTTACGCACCAAGCATCGTGCAAGATCGCGCTCCTGCTTGGGCGAACAAACTGCTGCAACTCAACCCCATGCGCGCCTTTGTGACGACTTATCGCGATCTTCTTTATGATGCCAAAGCGCCTTCGGTATTACGACTAGGCGTGATGCTGATTTCTGCTGTCGTCAGTTTGGCAATCGGTTGGGCCATCTTTAATCGAATGGGTCGCCGACTTCCCGAAGAAGTGTAGAGAAGTCATCGTGACTGTTCACCATGCCAGCACCATTGAAGAGGCCCAAAAACTCCTTCTTCACGCTCCCTCACCAGTTGTCGTCGTTCCGGTCTACAACGCCCCCGAAGAGACTGCCCTGTGCTTTGAATCAATCCTCAAGCACACCCAGCGAACAGTCTCCGTTCTCATTATTGATGACTGCAGTCCCGATCGAACCTTCTTCTCCGACTTAGAAAAATGTGGCGCACAATTTACCCACAACATCGTTGTCTTGCGTCTCGAGAAAAACCAAGGTTTCATCGGTGCATGCAACGCAGCCTTTGATGCCACCCTCGACAAAGACGTCATCTTGGTTAACTCCGATGTCATCGTCGGACCAACTTGGTACGAGCGCATGTGTGCCGCAGCGAATAGTGCGATAGATATCGCGACTGTTTCGGTTTTCACCAACAACGGAACCATTCTTTCGCTTCCCCATCGCAATATGCCTTGGCCAAACATTCCTAACGGCCTTGACGTTGTTGAAGCAGCTCGGCGAATCGCGAGTGTTTCGCAACTCACTCGACCATCAATTCCAACTGCTATCGGGCATTGTTTTCTCATTAAACGACGGGCGCTCAACCTTGTCGGAGGTTTTGACACCACATTCGGAACTGGCTACGGCGAAGAAGTTGATTTCAGTCAACGCCTGATTCAAATCGGGTTACGTCATGTCGTCGCTGACGATGTTTTTGTTTTCCATAAAGGTTCATCGAGCTTCACATCAAATGCCCGGCCTCAGCAGTTAGCAAACGACGAAATCGTTTATCAGAGATACCCCACTTATCGAGGTGGGGTCAGTCGCTTTGCTTCAGACCCCTATTCGCCTCTCGCCGCAGCAATCAATCGAGCCTCGTTCCAACTTCGCCAACCAACTATTGCTATTGACGGCCATTGTTTTGGTCAAAACTGGACAGGGACTCAGCAAATGACGTTCGAGCTTATTCGTTCGATGGCCCAGCAGCGACCTACACAAGAATTCAGTGTGCTCATTTCATCTACCGTCTCAGTGGAATTGCAAAATGAATTGTTGGCCCTTGGAAATATTCAAATCGAAGTCATTGCAAACATTATGGACGACCGCCAATATCGATTTGATGTGATCATTCGTCCGTACCAGGTCAACTCCACAGAAGAATTACGTTGGATGAAGCGAATTGCTGGACGTTGCATAGTGGGTCAATTGGACTTCATTTCGTACCATAATCCAACCTATTTCGCATCCGATCACGAATGGCTTAGTCAGCGCGAGCTAACTCGCTTGACTCTCGCATCAGTTGATGGCGTTGCCTGGATTAGTGAATACTCGCTTGAAGATGGACGACGGTCAGGAGTTGTCACCGGCGATGCCGTACACCGCGTCACCTATTGCGGTACCAATCCGTCTCACCGAACATCAACGTCGCAACGACCCGCAGCATTGCATTCAACGTCACGTTTAATCACAGTTCTTGGTGTTAATTACCTGCATAAGAATCGTATTTTTGCTCTTCGAGTACTCAACCAATTGATCAGTCAGTCGTTTGATTGCCATTTGGTATTGGCCGGAGCAACTCCGAATTTCGGGAGTGCATCTACGATTGAACACGATTTCCTCGCATCTCACCCCGAGCTCGCTGACCATGTCACGATTCTTGATGCTTTAAGTGAAGAAGAAAAACAGTGGCTCGTGAGCCATTCATCTTTGATTCTGTATCCAACGCTTGCCGAAGGGTTCGGGTTGGTCCCCTTTGAAGCCGCCCGACTTGGTACCCCAACTCTTTCTTCACGTCTCACCAGTCTTGATGAGATTCTTCCGTTAGACATACCGACAGTCGTCGATTTTGATGTTGTCCGCACTGCCGAACAGATTGTTCGTATTTTGAGCGATAGCGCAACGGCCAACTCGATAGTCGAAGAACTTATCAAGCGTGGAAACCTTTTTACCTGGCAGCGAGCAGGGCGCGAGTTGCTCACATTAATCGACGAAGTGCTTGGTCGTCCAAAGAACCGTGTTGATGCTATTTGGGCCGAGGCACCTGTGCTCGCTCAAATTCATACCAGTGAATATCTCACACGAATTGAAAAACTCAATCGAATTAGTCGACGACTATCACAGGCCAACAATCGCAAGTTTGTTCGGGCACTGGTTGGGCCAGCGGGATCGCGTCGCCGACAATTTTTGAAAAAGATTCCTGGACTCTCAAGCCGAGGGTAACTAGATCAATCCCTCATCAACTGCCATTTCAATCCACGGAATGACTTCATCAAGAAGTTCGTCCAAAGTTGTCAATGCTTCAAAGTTCAAAACTTCTTTGGCCTTCGCGACACTAGGCACTCGTTTTTGCACGTCGTACTCGTAACCAGGGTCAGATGTATAGCGGAACGGCACGTCTGGACCCTTGATCTTGCGCCAGATTGCTTCGGCTAATTCGAGAACGGTCGTTCCCTGAGCGGTTGAAAGGTTGAAGTCTTCGTTATGTGCCGCTTCACTTTCCATCGCCAACACAATTCCGCGTGCGAGGTCTCCACCATATGTGTAGTGACGAACCTGATCTCCCCCACCCAAAATATGTAGCGGGTCTTGACCCTTCAGAATCTTCTGCACTAAGTCAGGAACAACATGGCTCATTGCCAGTTCAACGTTGCCCGACAAAACTTCTACTTCTCCGAGCGCACGCATTTCACCAACACCGACACAATTGAATGGGCGCACAATGGTGTACGGCAGTTTGTACTGATCCCAGGCGGCTTTAGCAAAGTATTCGACCGCAAGTTTTTGGAACCCGTACGACGATAATGGCGGGGCGATCTTGCGTTCGTCACCTTCGGCGCTTGGCCAATGATCAGTTGATTCAAAAACCATTGAAGAACTGAGGTAAGTCACCTTCTTCAGTTTCCCTTGACGATGAGCGCGAATTGCCGCGTCACATGTTGAAGCCATGATTCGCTCGTTAGTCGCCAAAAGATCGTATGCATACGCATGGAAATAGGTGATGCCGCCAATGAGCGCTGCTCCAGCAATGACATGTTCGCAATCCATCATCGCCGAAGTCATCAGATCGACATCGCGCGCATCACCAACGATCAGTTTGTAATTGGGGTGTGAGTCGTAACTCTTAGTGATTGGGCCATATTTTGAATGGTTGTCAATCCCGACAACTTCATAACCCTTACCCAACAACTCTTCAACCAAATAGCCGCCAATGAATCCGGCTGAACCTGTGACTAGAACTTTCATGTCTTACTCCCTAATAAAAATGACGAATGAAATTACTGAAGTTTTTTCTTGGCACCGAACGCGTAGAAATACCACTTCAAATAGCGTGGTAGCCAGGCAAAAAGTTTGAAGTTAGAAGTACCAAAAGCACGATCAAGCCAAATGGTCGGTATTTCGGCAACTGGCATTCGATAGCGACGAGCCTTGGCAACTAACTCAATTCCAATCTCAAAACCTTGATCACTTTCAATCCCTACCTTGTCAATAAACGACTTCGAGTAGGCCTTGAATGAATTGGTGGCATCGCGAGTTCCTACTCGAGCAACGTGATACAGGCTCAGCCCCGCCATACGTGAAATGAATCCTTTGATCCATGTTCCGCCAACTTGTTGACCACTTCGCGCATATCGACTCGCCGCGGCGACTACTACACCGCGATCAACCAAACGCGTGAGTTGATCAATCTGAAACGGATCATCACATCCATCAGCCATCGTCACAACAACGACAGGTGCTTGGGCTGCGTGGATACCAAATCGAATTGCATTTGCCGGTCCTCGACCATAGGTATTTATTGCTACTCGTACTCGTGGATCGCTCAGTGCGAGTTGTTCAACAAAGGGCACGGTCGAATCATCGGGGCTATCAACGACGATCACAATTTCGCATGGCAACAAAACTGCTTCGCTTAAGCGGCGAAGTACTGGGACAACACCTTCGCCTTCTTGATAAGCGGGTATTACGACAGAGACACTTGGGGTCATACCAAAACACCATTGCCCAACAGGTTCCAAACATCCACGACAGCCTGCTTGGGTTTGAGTCCTCGATACGCCGAATGTGGAGCACCGATGACTAACACGTCCGCCTTAGCCAGAACTTCTTCAAGGGGCACAAGGTTTGGGTCGGTTGTCACAAACGGATCAGAACACAAAACATTCGCTGCTTTGTAGCGCAGAATTCGCCGCAACTTGTACGACAAACTTGAACGAATGTCGTCACTTTCGGCTTTGAAAGCCATTCCTAAAATTCCGACCGTCAGATTCTTTAGTTCAAATCGTCGGTCCATGCGGTCAACCAGGTACATCGGTAGACCTTCATTCACCATCATGCTAGCGTGACCCAAAAAGAAGTTGTTGTTGTTAAAGGCCGCTAACTGCATGGTGTCCTTGAACAAACATGGACCCGCCGCAAATCCCGCGCCAGGCATATCGTTAGCCCTCGGATAATCAAAGGTGATTGCGTGGCGCACCTTTTCAAAATCGATTCCGTGCTCGTTAGCAATCATGTAGAACTGGTTTGCTGCGGCAAACTTGATGTAACGCCAAGTATTCGTAAAGAGCTTTGCTAACTCAGCTTCTTCAGGAGTTGTCTCAACGATGTTGTCGGTCAAAAGACCAAAAAGTTCGCTTGCCCGTGCAACTGCTGATGGCTGACGACCTGACACGATCTGTGGCAACGAGTACAACTCAGAGAAGGCTTTGCCTTCGGCAATACGTTCGGGGCAAAAGGCAACGTCCGTCTTCATACCGTGTGCAGCAAGTCGTTCTTCAACGAGCCGAGTTACACCCGGATAAACCGTTGAGCGAAGCACCAAGAGTTGATCATCTCGTAAATACGGAACTAACGCAGCCACAGCATCGGGAACAGCTTGCGTATCTGGATTCAAATGCTCATCTACCGGTGTTCCGACCACAACAATGACCGCATCGGCCTTGGCGACCTCGGCCGGATCGGTTGACGCCCGAAAAAGTCCGGCATCAATAATTTGCGACAATATTGCCGGTGCTTCGGGCTCATCAAAGGGCATCGTTTTACCGTTGACTAGGTTGACTGCGACTGGATTGATGTCAAAGGCAACGACCGAAACACCAGCTCGAGCAAAAGCCATCGCTAACGGCAAACCCACGTGGCCGCAGCCACCTACGACACAAAGATTGGCGATCGGCATAAACCTCAACTGTACCCCTGAGCCCGGGCCTAGACCTTTCATTCACATGTCACAGATACGAACGTCAGCCGAGTTTTCAAGCGTCAATGTCCAGGGCACTTCAACGACATCATCGGGAAAATCAATCTCATAGAGGCCCGCTTCGATACTTTGCATGCCTGCCCGAGAAACTTCCTGCGGTGCAAACCGAGATATACCGTAAGCGGTCTCCTGTAAAATCTTGACGACCAATGTCGAGCCTGGCATGAGTTGAATTTGACTTCCGGCCTGATTGTCAACCTTGCATAAAGCCGGGTCATTCATTGTTTGGGGCTTAACTAATGAATTCAAGAGCAAATCAGCGCCCAGTCGGGCCTGTTCGGATGCCGTCGGCAATTCTTGTGGATCAATGGCCGCTGATGATCCAAGGTCATCCACTGCTGCAAGATAAGGCCCCACCGTCAACATAGGGGCATGTGCTGGATCTACAGCAATCAGCGGATCAAGACTCTCCCGATGCATCATGACCACTGCTAACTCGGCGCTAACAATGTCACCTTCGATCTTGAGCCACTGCGCTCCCTGCACTAACGAAGCATGTGATCCCCATACCGCCAAAAATGCCACCAAAACCGCTCCTGCTTTTTGCGACAACGACAACGGGATTGCTGCCTCTGAAACAAAAATGATGTCCAAGACGCCTACAACAAGAGCAACAATCCCAACATATAGATAACGACTGGCATTTGGCTCCCATACTGCTGTTCGTGACAGCCCAACCATCGTCCAAAAAACAATTGCGAAGGCAATGAGTGCGATTGATCTCATGGTCAGACGCTGACGGATGGATGGCTGTGCACAGAAATAGAAGAGGGCACCAACGATTAGCGCACCCCACATCTGATCAACTCCAAAAAAACCGGCGGACGAACCTGATGCAGATTCGCTGGCATACAACGGAACTCCGTGCAATGCGGACAATTTTGCTTGCGAGGTTCCGTACTTCAGATACCAAATCACATACATCGCAGCTGGCCCAACCGGTATCCACCACGTTCGTTGACGATCAGCGCTGATAAAACAAAGTAACGCAATGACTGCTAGACCGGCGACTCCTAGACCTGCACACAACAATGAGCAAGCCAATGAAATAGAAGAGAGCAAAAAGGAAAGACTTCCATTTTGTGTTCGACCTTTATCTAACAGATACAACGACAACAAAAAGAAAAACAAGCTTCCCATGAAGCCGATCTGAAAACCCCAAAATATGTTTTGCCAGCCTGCACCCATCAGCCCGATCACCACAAAGACCGTCATTCCTATTGACCATCCGTAGTTCTTACGAACGAGCAAAGATGCCATCAGCGCCACCGACAAATGAACAATGACCGCGGCGAACCTGAAGGCTTCATAATGATTGAGGCCAAAGAATTTGAGCAGAACCATAAATGCCAGTGCTGGCAGTGCTGACAAGTGTCCATTGTGAGGACTCAACAAAGCATCGGCCGATAAACCACGGCGGCTCACAACAAACATCCATTCATCAAAAAAGAAGTTGTTACCCCGACCCAAATACATCAAATACATCGCAATGACCAAGGCAGAAGACGAAGAAACAAACAACTTCGCGTAAAACTTTGACGACCTCGGCATCTCAATCACAGATCAACACCGCCGAACTGTCGCTGAACTGAACCTGGAGACTTCCGCCTAACGTGTCTGACTTCAATAAGGCAACGTAATGACCTGGTTCAAGAACCTGGTCATTAATTCCTCGGGAATACAAGTCAAAGAATCGCGCCATGGTTGCTGTCACTTGTTGAGTTACGACAAAATTAACCTCTCCCCCAGGTTCGACCGATATCAAATTTTGCGACTCCGGTTGGCTCACACAGTTCACAAATTCATTTTCGGTGCCTACAACTCTTGCGAAACCGAAGGAAAACAAAATATCGTCAGCCGCCATGCGCGTTTGCGGCGGAGCCGAAACCAACTCTCGCACGTTTTGCACGGGCGAAGACCCAACAGCATCAATTGCTGCGAAATAATCGCCCGCTTGCAAAAGTGGCACTTGCCTAATTACGACTATGGACTGAAGGATAGTCGCTGAATCAATACTAGAGCGATGTGCTTCAAACACAGACAATTGTCCCAGCGCGGTTTGACTCAGGGACAAATGAATATCTGACCAAAATTGCATTTGCGAATGGGACCCCCAAATTGCGAGAGCGCTTAATGTCACGGCACCCACCTTCACGAATTTGGCCGTTCGAACTCTTGTCCATTGATGAGAAGTCACGTTCTCTGAAAATGACAAAAGTATTCCAAAGATTCCGATGTAAAGGTATCTGCTTGATTCTGGATGCCCAAAGAATGCTCGCCCATACGCAGTAGCGAACCAGAAGAAGAGAACAAAAACGGGAATGGCTAAGGAGTGGCGTGAAATCTTGTGGGCTCTAATGAGACGAATGAAATATGCGACCAATACGCCGATCATCAATGAACCCCAGATGTGGTCGATACCGAAAATTGCCGACATCGAGTATGAAGCTGAATTCGCAACAAAAGCGGGTACAGCACTTACGGCCGAATGAGTGTTATCCAACCCTGCGTATCGCACATACCAAGCGGCATACATGACGCCCGGAACAACACTGACCCACCAGAGCCGTTTCCACTGCAGTGTCCGAATAGTCAGAAAGAACAACACCAAAATGCTCCCGATACCTGTACCAGCACAGCCAACCGACAAGCACACCGCAATCATGGTCAACAATGGCCACGTGAACTTGATTGTCTCTAAAGACCGTTCATAGCATCGCAGGGAAATCAAGAAGAAAAGTAAGCCACCCATGAAACCAATCTGAAAGCCCCACAAGATATTTTCACCCCCGCCGCCCATCAGGGCGAGAGCCAAACCAATGGTCGCTGCGATCCACCATCCATGACGTCGACGAATGCGATCGACTGCCAGCAAAACAACTGCAAGATGCACGATCACCGCCAACAAGCGGAAAACTTCGTAATGGTCGTATCCGAAAATCTTGAAGGACAAAATATAAGTAAATGCCGGAACAATTGAAAGATGACCATTGTGGCCAGAGACGAGGGCGTGAAACGAAAACTCTCTCCGATCAGTAAAAAACATCCATTCATCAAAGGTGAAGGTGTTGTGTGCCGTCAGCGAAAAGAGATAGATACCAACAAGAAGAGACGCAATACCGACGCCAAACCACTTCAACAGGGCCGACTGCTTCTCATCCACTTTCATAATGTACGACACCAGAGATTCATAGCCGGGACTTCCTTACCCCTGAGGCCGGATACATACCCGCCACACGCCCAAACGCGAAACAGATATCCCTGCTTGTTGATTCTTCTCTGGTCTTTTCAATGGGCGTTGCTGGTTCGCCTATAACTACTATCCTCAAACTTATGTCATTTCGAGTCGCTGTCATTGGAACTGGCTATGTCGGTCTCACAACGGGTGCTTGTCTAGCCCATCTTGGGCACACCGTCGTTTGCGCCGATATTGATCCTGGCAAAATCGCCAAACTTCAGGACGGGATCATCCCCATCGTCGAGCTTGGTCTTGCCGAACTCGTCGCAGAAGGTATGGCGTCAGGTCGGTTGTCATTTGTTGTCGGTTCAGTAGAAGCGGCCAAAAACTGCGACATCGCTTTTCTGTGTGTGCCAACCCCACAAGGCGAAGATGGCTCTGCCGACCTCAGCTACGTTCAACGTGCGTCAGAAGAAATCTCTGCTGCACTTCCTTTTGAGGCGATTGTCGTTAACAAATCGACTGTCCCCGTCGGTTCAACCAAAGTTGTCGAGCGCGCTTTGAAGCGCTCCGATGTGAAAGTTGTGTCAAACCCCGAGTTCTTGCGTGAAGGTTCGGCGGTCCAAGATTTCTTAAAGCCCGACCGAGTTGTCGTGGGTAGCGACGATCAAGCAGCGGCAATGAAAGTCGCCTCGTTGTATGACGGTCTCTCGACTCGAGTCATCATCACCGACCCAGCATCGGCCGAAACAATCAAGTATGCAGCCAATGCGTTCTTGGCAACCAAGTTGTCATTCATTAATGCCATCGCCGCCATTTGTGAAGGTGTGGGTGCCGACATCAACGATGTCGTTGTCGGTATAGGTAGCGACAAGCGCATCGGCGAAAACTTCTTGCGCCCCGGGCCCGGCTGGGGCGGAAGTTGTTTCCCTAAAGATTCACGCGCACTCATCAAGATCGCCGAAGATGCCGACTACTCATTTGATTTGCTCAAGGGCGTCATCACAGTCAATGATCAACAGCTCGATCGCGTCGCCGACAAAATTCGACTTGCCGCCGGTGGAAATCTGTCGGGCAAAGTGGTCGCGGTTTGGGGTCTCACTTTCAAAGCAGGAACAGATGACCTACGTGACTCTCCAGCGATTGCCATCATTGAACGCTTGATGAAACTAGGAGCCCGCGTCCAGGCGTTTGACCCTACGGTCTCTGTCGCTCGGATCGGAATACCTAACGATCTCGTGATTGCCACGTCAAGTGCTCAGGCGACTGCGCAAGCCGATGTCCTTGCAGTCCTCACCGAATGGGATGAATTCAAATGGGTTTCTGCTTCAGAAATCGCTGGCCACATGAACGGCAAGCAGATCATCGATGCCCGCAATCTGCTTGACCGCAATGATTGGGAACGCGCTGGATTCACCTATCAAGGAATCGGTCGCTAAACATGCGCGTCCTTCTTGCTGGTGGTGCGGGTTTCATCGGTTCGCATATTGCCGATGCGTTACTTGCGCGCGGCGATGAAGTGGTTGCTGTTGACAACTTTGCAACTGGTCGCCGCGACAATGTGGCTCATCTCAGTGGCAATGCCAAGTTGACGCTTATCGAACATGACATCACCCTCCCCTGGCCCGCACATCAAGCGCTCGTAGCAAAGTTTGATGCAGTGCTTGATTACGCAAGCCCCGCATCACCAAACGACTTTGCAACGATGCCACTTGAAATTCTTGCTGTTGGCAGCACCGGCACGCGCAACCTGCTCGATCGTGCCAAAGCCGATAATGCAGTCTTCTTTTTGACTTCAACGAGCGAGGTCTACGGCGACCCGCTTGTTCACCCGCAACCCGAAACTTATTGGGGCAATGTGTCGTCAATCGGACCGCGCAGTTGTTACGACGAAGCCAAACGATTCAGTGAAGCCCTCACCATGGCGTACCACCGAGTTCACGGCGTCGACGTGCGTATCGTACGTATCTTCAATACTTATGGCGAGCGCATGCGCCCCAATGATGGCCGCGTTGTGAACACTTTTGTAGTGCAGGCATTACGTGGCGAACCGCTGACATTGCATGGTGATGGTTCGCAAACTCGTTCGTTCTGCCATGTGAGCGATGAGGTTCGTGGCCTCATGGCATTGCTTGATAGCGACTACAACTTGCCCGTCAATGTTGGTAACCCGGACGAATTCACAATGCGCGAACTTGCCGAACTTGTCATTGAACTCACGGGTTCATCTAGCGACATCATCTCTGTTGAGTTGCCACCCGAACGCGATGGCGATCCGTTACAACGCAAGCCCGACATCACCTTGGCCAAGAACTTACTTGGCTGGGAACCGTCAATTTCCTTACGTGATGGCTTGTACCGAATGATCAAGCATTTCGTCGAAGTCGAAGGCATATCGTGACGATCCTCGTCACCGGCGGTGCTGGCTACATCGGTTCACATACTTTGCGCTTATTGCGATCTCAACACCGTGATGTAGTCGTTTTTGATTCACTGGTTCGTGGATCTGAAAAGAATCTGCTTGGCGCAACTCTTGAAGTTGCCGACATTTGCGACAGTGCGGCCGTTGAATCAATTTGTCGCAAGCACAACGTTGACAGCGTCATTCACTTTGCTGCCTATAAGAGTGCCGGAGAGTCAATGACTCATCCCCATCTGTATTGGCGCAACAATGTTGAGGGAACAGTCAGACTCATTGAAGGCATGTTGGCCGCCGATGTACGGCAGATCGTTTTTTCATCGTCCGCAGCCGTGTATGGAAATCCCGATCAGTTACCGATTACCGAATCTGCAGCAATCAAACCCGAGAACGTCTACGCCGAAACCAAAGCAATGATGGAACGCATCATCAGTTGGTATGGCATCACGCACGCTCTGCGTTGGGTCAGCTTGCGCTACTTCAACGCCGCTGGTGCCAGCAGCGACGGAGTCTTGGGAGAAAACTGGGATATCACGACCAACCTCATCCCCTTAGTGATGAAAGCCGCGTTGGGCGCAAGTAGTCCGCTGCAAGTCTTAGGCAATGACTATCCCACCGCAGACGGGACTGGCGTTCGTGACTACATACATGTTGAAGATCTCGCCGATGCCCACATCAAAGCAGTCGATTATCTCAACGATGGCAAACCCAACCTGACCGTCAATCTAGGTACCGGGGTTGGTACTTCAGTACTGCAGATTCTGGCTGCCGCCGAGGAGGCAGCAGGCAAGCCAGTCCCCCACGAATTTGCTCCCCGGCGGCTTGGCGATCCGGCCATTGTTTACGCCGACGCCACCCTTGCTCAGCAAACACTGGGGTGGACAGCGACTCGCTCGTACGAAGACATTATTAATAGCGCTTTCACTTGGCACCAATCTCAAAGTGATGTCAGTTGATAAACACTGGTTCCACTCAAATATTCCCTCCATTACGTCGAATATCTCTGATGTACTCAGCCGCAGGCAGGTTGACAACTTGAATTTTGATTGGACAATGCAGTCTTGAATCTTTCCAAAATTATCCGGCTCAGTCAGCGGCGAGAGTTAGCTGTTTTCTGGTTTTTGTGCACCCTTTTCGGGACCCTCATACTTCTGAAACATCGACATCATTCCGCTTTCTTTATTGATGACTGGACAATTTTCGGATCACGCCTTGGACATTTAGATCGTCTGGGTTTTGACGATTTTGTGTTGCGTCGACATAATGAGCACCTCATGGGCGGAATGGTCTTGTGGGATGTTGGCCTTGCGAAGTTTTTCGGACTTCGCAATTACTTGCCCTGGATGATCACAGTTCAGCTCGCCAACTGTTTCGTATCTTGGGTGTTTTTTCGCTACATGATCCGCGTCGGTCTGGCCACTCTCGTCGCTGCGATCATTGCCCCATTCTTTATGATCTGGGCGCCCTTAAATTCAGTTACCTTTTGGGCTCCCGAGGCAATTTTTACAATTTCTCTCGCGTTGTTCATGGTGCATTTTCGTTATTTAGTTTTAGACACTTCTTCCAACAAGGCACTCATTTTGGGAACTTCGGCGGCAATGTTGGGGATCTTCATTCATTCAATCTGCGCCGTGTCAATACCAATCTCTATGGTTGTTCTTGTGATACAACGAAAATGGCGCTCGGCTTTCGTTGCATCAGTTCCGCTGGTGATCTATGGACTTTGGGTTTTGACCTATCAGAAACTTCCGCCGGCAAACCGCTGGTCCCTCGCTTCTACTCAAGAGTTTCCCCAAGTTCGAACAGCAGAACTATTATTCGAATGGACATGGAAGATACTTTCGCGGGCAATGTGGCTCAACTCATCGCCCTTAATCGCAGTCGTATTCCTTGTTCTTGTTGTCATCGGTTTTTGTATCTGTTTTAGGCGTGGCGGAGAGCAACGATTCATCGCAACCAGTGCAGTTATCGCCAGCGCAATTTTCCTTTCAGGGTTCGTATGGTCACGCGCCTATTTAATGGAGTTACTGCAGCAGGACCCTCCAGGTCGTTACAGTGCCGTTATTTTCTTACTACTTCTCCCTTTGGCAATTTTGCCGATCACGATCCTTGGCCGGAAGATTCAGGTAATACTCCGCATCCCTAAAAAACTTCTCTTCTTCAGTGCCATTGCATTCGTATCTTTCATCACACTTCTAAATTTCACGCTTAGACAACAGTTTGATAAAAATTATTTCTCGATTACAGAGGTCTACATTGCTCAGATTGAGACTCTGGCAGACGACCCCAATCTTGATTCGTACGACCCCGAAGAATTCGTCTTTGGTGACAACCCTTGGTTCGACTTGACGTACGGAGACATTGCCCGATTCGTGCGTCTTGGATGGCTCTAGTTAAGAAGTCACCCAATGATTCAGACAAGTTTTTCTATGGGTACATTTTGATGCTTCAAAATATGAAGTGGAAAATACATTTATGAGCGAGGCAAGTAATGACCCAAAACTATCCGAATCAAATCAAGCTCAACTTTTACGTGCGACGATCGCGAATCACCTGACGTTTGTGGCATTCGAGTGAGTAACGAAGAATCGCCAACAATGCGCGCACCGGAATGAAGAATGCGTTCAACTTCAGCATTGACAAAAGGTGCGATTGATTCGTAATAACTCTCGGGAAGTTCAGTTCTTGAATCATCTAGACGCGGCTTTTTCAACAAGATTTGCAAAACAAGGTTGTAGTCGACTGTTGAATAGTGATGATTGCTTGCGGCGCCACATAACAAAATTTCATTACAAGCCCTGATGATTTCGGTCTCCGAAAAAGTCAACGACCTGTTGACGGGATTGCTCAGTGATAACCCCAACAAACCATCAGGGATTCCTACAATTTGCTCAAAACAGCGAAGAGTTTCATCACTCTTTGAGGTATCCACAACTTGCACAATGACATTTTCTATTCCCGTCATTGACCCCCATGACCGAATCGGGTCAGCGCAAAATGCGATGGCCCAATATGTCAGGCTCTTCAATGTCGCTTGATCCGGACCTAGTGCAACTTCCTTGGCAAATTGATGCAGAGAAATTGTGTCTCCAGCTTTCACAGATTCTTGCCAGTGACTAACGACTATTTCATAAGCCGATCGAGCTGTAATCAATATTTCTACGGAGGATTTATTGAAACTTCCGATGATCTCGGCGACTATTTCTGGGGGCGCCAAAAAGAGAGCCTCTCCACTGATGACAGCACCCCCTTGCCAGTTTTTCACTTCGTCAACTATTTGCTGCCAGTGCCTTGGATCACTAGATACGAAGCTTTCGAACCCAGCAATTTTGTTTAACGGGTACATCGCATATTGCTGATTTATCTCAGCGCCTGAATACAGGATTCCATTCTTTCGAAGGACGTCACGATTTTCAGCTAGAGCTGTTTGGATCGCTGTAGTTCCTGTTTTTGGTCCACCAATGTGAATGATCAGTTTTTCTGTCGCCACTTTTATTCCTCGTCAAGACGCTGGCGATCTAACCAGCCAAACAAAACCGCCATCGCTCGCGGGTCGTGGCGCATTCGATGCCCGGCACCTTCTAGCACTCGCATTTCGGCTGCGCCGTGTGCTTCGGCTAATTGGCGAGTGTCAGTTGCGGGAACACTTTCATCATCGTCACCATGCAACAACAAAAGTGGGCGTGGGGCAAAGCGTTGCGCAGCTGGCACTGGTCTGAACCGACGCAATTCGCGAGTCCATTCATCAAAGTCTTTCGGGAACTGAGGAGTCTGCACCGAACCAACTGATCGACAGTGATCTAAAAACTTTCTTGGTTGCGCAGCCCAGTCATCAAAGTCGGCTCGTGGTCCAAGCAATGCACAACCCTTAATGCGTGGGTCATCTGCCCCGACGCACATGGCTAATGAACCCCCAGTATTTGAACCTATTAACCACAATCCTGTCGGATTTGTTTCTGAAATCATGTGATCGATCGCGGCTCGTAGATCGTCAACCCAACCCTGCAATGAGAAGTCACCGGGGCTTTCACCACAACCGCGGAATGTAAAACACATCGCCGCAAAGCCGAGTTCGTTCGCAAGACGATCCATCAACTCGGGGAAACTGCTCGCCGAGTGACGCGCATCAATCGGCCCAAACGGAAAAGAGTGCAACATGATGACGCCAGGCGCACCTTCAGATTTACCGGCAGGTTGAACCAAGTAGCGCGGCAGGCTCAGCGAACCCGAGACAATGGTGCCGTTGCTCAGCATCGGCTACGGCAACTTTCAGGCACGGGGCTTACGCTGGCGACGGGTTTTGCCCGGAGTCGCCAAGGTGTAGCCACGGTTACGGGCCTCGACCAACGTGTCCGGGCCGAAACACAAGCCGATTTCGGCAGCCACAATTTCGTCAATGACCGCAGTGTCTTGCCAGTTATCAACGTCGTAGACCAACTGGGTCCGCTTGTCTCCAAGAAAGCGGGTGTGCTCAAACTTTGTAGGGCGTTCCATGACTTCTCACGGTACTAGGTTGTTATCACGGTTTCCCTTTTTAGGAGGACGACATGGCGCAAACTGTCGACAAAATTGACTTTTTCTTTGACCCAATGTGCCCATGGGCGTATCAAACATCGTTATGGATCCGCGAAGTTCGCCGGCTAAGTGGCCTCGAAATCAACTGGCGGTTCTTCAGTCTTGAAGAGGTCAATCGCCCCGAAGGTAAACCGCACCCATGGGAGCGCCCTCTCGCCTATGGCTGGAGTCCATTACGAGTTGCAGCACGACTGCGACGCCGCGACATGGCACTGTGCGACGCCTGGTATGCCGCATGTGGCAAAGCCCTTCACGCCGATGGCCGCAAGCCCCACGACCCCGTAGTGGCCAAAGAATTACTTGAATCTATTGGTGCTTCGGCCGACGACTGGGACCTCGCCCTAGCCGACGATTCAACCCACGATGATGTCAAAGCCGATCACTTCTATGTCATCAACGAACTCGCTGGTTTTGGTGTGCCGATTGTGCTTTTCCCGGCTGAAGGTTCACTAACCGAGAAGGCCGTTTTTGGTCCTGTTGTTGTGCCAGCACCTATGGGCGATCAAGCCCTCGCACTATGGGACCTCACCGTTGCCTACACCCGTGTTGACGGGCTGTACGAAATCAAAACCCCAAAGACTCCGGCCGATTTAGAGTTCATTGGCAAAGCCTTTACGCCATATCTACAAGCTCGTGATTGGCAAAGCATTCAAAATCCGGCCCCGTAAAAAGGAAATCTGATGATCCCTCACGACACCATCGACAAACTCGCTCTCTGTTTTACTTCGTTATCCGAACTCGGAGCACAACTGACCGAAGCACAATGGAAACTTCCGAGTGACTGCCCAGGTTGGACGGTGCAAGACAACTTGTCGCACATCGTTGCGTACGAAAGTGCTGAAAGTGGTGGTGCCCGTACGACTCATCAAGCACCCAAGTTCGACTATGTGCGCAACCCCATCGGTGAAGCGAACGAAAACGAAATCGACAGCCGTCGTTCATTGACTGGCACCCAAGTTCTTAGCGAGTGGAATGAAGTTGCGGCCCGCCGTTTGAATTTCTTGCGCACTGCCGATGAGTCGTACTTCGGCAAAGAAGTCATGACTCCAACTGGTCCTGGCACTACTGCCGACTTCTTGCATATTCGTGTGCTCGATTGTTGGGTTCACGAACAAGACATGCGTCGAGCTGTGGGTATTCCTGGCCATCTTTCTGGCCCCGTCGCCGAGCACACGATTGATCGCCTAATTCGTACCGTGCCGATTGTGGTTGGCAAGCGAGCTGCTACGCCCGATGGCCAGAGTGTGGTGATTGACATCACTGGTGGGGTTCCGCGCCACATCGTGTGCACGATTGTTGATGGACGCGCCGCCCTTGTGACAGTCGAGCCAGAGGCTCCACTGTCACGGATCACGCTGGATGCAGCAACCTTCTTGGCTCTTGCGACTGGTCGTCAAACCGATCAACAACTCACCAACAAAATCACCTACAGCGGCGATATCGATCACGGGTGCAGAGTCACCAGTGCCTTAAATATGATGATCTGATCATGAGCAACCCCTCGCTTCGAGATGTTCAAAAAGGGCATCCGAGATTTTTTCATGCTGTCGCAGCTGATGCTCGAGTGACTTTGGCCTATCGAGCCGAAAACTTTGAGATTCGCAGAAGTTCCTTATTCCTCCAGATCTTTCGATTGAGTTGGGTAAGTGATGCATTTCTTGCCCAGATTTTTTATCGAGCCAAAGCCAGACTCCAGTATTTTCGAATTCCGATTATCCCGACGATTCTTCATCGGTTAGCAATGATGCACTCACAGGTTTGTATCGGAAACCCCGTCGTTATTGAACCAGGCATCTATATCGCTCACGGACAGGTAGTTATTGACGGGTTTACAAAAATTGGTTCCGGACTAGTCATTTTCCCTTGGGTTACCATCGGCCTCAAAGCCGGAAACTTTCAAGGCCCCATGATTGAAAGTAACGTTCATATCGGTACTGGCGCCAAAGTTATTGGAGCGGTCACCATCGGTAAAGGGGCAATAGTGGGGGCCAACGCTGTAGTGATCAAAGATGTTGCAGCTCTTCAAACAGTTGCTGGCATCCCCGCCACACCCATTGATTGACTTGATCGCTGAACCCAAAAGAGAACGATGTGAATTGGTTTCAGAGCAGAAAGAAACAACCACAGCGGGGACTTAAATCACGGTCGCAAAGTCACTAGTGCCCTCAACATGATGATTTGAGATAAATGATCACCAACAATAATGCGGTTTTTCATGTGTCAGGAATACTACGTCATCAATTGAACGTTTGGTGATACTGATTAGTACGCACGATTTCAACGTCCCATTTTATTCCTGTGGATGATTCAATATCACTCCGGCATGAAAAATTAAACACATCGTTTCAGTGTGGCTATAGCGGAACGCAGGTGCCTAGCCGGCCATGTGATGAACATCCCCATGCGGAAGGCCTTACTTGAAGTCAATTTTATAATTTCTTGACGGTATTCATCCACCGCAGATTCTGGCGCTAGAACAGTGATCTGGGCATCACGCTCAACGGCCAGGACATCACGCTGAACAACTAAGACATCACGCTGAACAACTAAGACATCACGCTCAACGGCCAGGGCATCACGAATTTTTATTTGTCTATTGATTGACGATATGGCTCCAGACCACAACTCGCCAGGGCTGGGTTCCGATCTGACAAAATTATGCGAATTCTCAGATTCCCCAGCACCAAGTTCTCCCAACTGAGTGATCACGATGTTGATTGCCTGTGCGAGAGACTCGTCTACTTCGGTCACCGGAAATGAATTATTCAACTGATGTGGCAGATCATCAATAACAGAATGATTTCGCCAAAAGTCTTCAAGGGTTCCAGCAATGTGCAACCGATAGATCATCTGGCTTTGCCACCCATGCGTGGGACCAAAGCCTGCTCGTATCAAAGCAGCGCCTTGTTCGCACTTCAGGGTGAGGCGCCGCCGACTTAGCAGTGGCACATGTCCAACCCTCAGAGACGAGGCATCCATAGTCATCTCGACTATCCCTGTCTCTCCTCGTATCTGGTGCCCACCAGCAACAAGCGCATGAGCCCACTTTCCGCGAACAAGTACCTTACTTGGAAACGGAAGGTCGAAGAAATTAATGCTTCCATTCTCAATCTCATCCGCGAGATCCTCACCAACCAACTTCGTAAAATTATTGGCAATAGCGCGATATCGAATCCGCGAATATTCGGTGACATCAAGGTCGTCGAAATCAGTGGGTGCGACCCACTGATGTACTTCATATCGTACTGCATCAACATCGGGGGCCACCCGGCTAAGCAGTTCGCCGAGTTTCAATGCTGGAGGTAGTAAGACAAATTCATCAGCATCAAAGACATAAACCCAGTCAAATGAATCAGCGTCTACCAGAGCCATCACTAATATAAATGTCGCCTCTTGCAAGTATCGGGAATCGTCAACTCTGTAGACAACAATCTTGTCTGGCCAAAAACGTTGCAATGCCTGCAAACCGTCTCTTGTGGCGTCATTACTGCAATGGTCAATGATTACTATGCGATCTATTCCCGAATTTATTGCGTGTGTTACTGACACTCCTAGCAGTGGCCATTCATTGCGGGCTATCACATAACCGAGAATTCGTGGTTTAGTAGGCATTTTCATTGGCTCACTGCGAATCCACGCCCGGTAAGCCATTTGCAATCTCGTTGCTGGATTTGATCGTTAAATTCGTGACGAAAATTAAAATCTACGTACCTGCTAATTTTATAATTTGACGGATCCACATAACGGACAGTCTTACCAAGCATCACAGCCGCAACTACTACATGCAAGCGATCGGTCACAACCGTATCCACTTCTCGAATTGACTTCAGAAATTGATCCAGATCCTGATAAGTCACACTAATGTCACTGTTCATTGGTCCAGGCTGCAGACCATGCTGTATCAACAAACTGCTTGCGTCTGTTCGCAAAGCCAACAAAACTTCCCCCAAATTGTTGTCGGGCGCTATTTTCTTCGTTGCTGTTTCAAAGTCAAAGGCGTACAACGCGGGATCAAGACTCAAGGAAACTTGGGTAATTAGTTTTACCTGATTATACGAATAGGAATCTCTGGCAAACGGAAACACGTTTGGCTGAGAGAGCGCTGAAATGACAACGGGAATCTCTGGTTCGTACTCTGAAGGTAAGATCACAACTTGTCCAAACTGATTGGACGCTTTCAGCACCAATTGTGGTAGCCATTCGTGAAAATTCTTGGTAAACGCACCACTACCAGGTATCACCAGTGTGTCGTTGTTGTATTGCGTCTTCTCGCCATTGATCTCTGAGCAGCCCATGCGCTCAAAATTAAGTAGTAATCCGTCAAGCAATCTTTCAGTACCTCGCCAAATCAAGTGATCCCCGACATTGCCGGGCATTTCCGAGAGTAGCCAAACCCCTTTTCCCAAGCCAAGGAACTGGTTGATCGAGGTCTTATGAGCTCTGAGACGCCGCAAAAAGTGAGAGGGAAGACAACTTTTAATTGTCACTTGAGGTACCGCATATCCTTACGCCTTGGTTGTCGTTTGTCGGTCAATTTGTCTTTATCTTACACCGACTCTTTATACAACTAAGCCCCTAGCAGCGAAATCGCCTGGGTCAGATAGGCGAGGGCAATGTGGGTGCGCGGTAATGAATATAAATGTTTCGAAGTTCCTCGAGAATATTGTGGTTTGCAAGCGAGCCACAACCTTCTTGGCCCTTGCGACGGGCCGCCAGACCGATCAACAACTCGCCGAAAAAATCACCTACAGCGGCGACGTAAATCACGGTCGCAAAGTCACTAGTGCCCTCAACATGATGATCTGATGTCAGTAACCTGACATACAGAGTTTGTTGAAGGGAAACCAGAATGGCATTCACATGGAGATTCGGCAAAAAGCCTCGGAACATCGATCCAATCGCTTATGCCGATCGACTCGTTAAGTCCGGAAAATTCCTTCAAGCGATTGACACTCTAACTCAGGCGAATTCTGCGAATCCATCCCCCGCCATTGAAGCACAACTGATTGAACTTCGACACGAAGCCCTCTTTCACTTGTCTCCGAAATCGTCTTTTCGTGCCTGGCCTCCAGCCACCACCAATTTGTTTAGTGATGTTGTTGGCATACCCGAAATCAATAGAAGTGAGTTAAACGTTGAGAAATTGCGATCGGCTATTTTCAACAAAGGTTCACTGATCGTTCGGCAATTGATCACACCGAGCGAAGCACAGGCGGCCATAGATGACGTCAACAGTTCCTTTGAAAAATACGACGATGCAATAGTTGGCAAGCCTCTTGAAGAATCAGCACCATGGTTCGTCCCATTTAAGTCATCTGAGAGACTGGGCGACACCGAATTTTCGGCATGGAGCCCTGAAGATCGGGGTTCACGACATTGGGTTCGCGATGGTGGTGGTGTACTCGCCGCCGATTCACCGCGTACGTTTTCACATTTGATCGAACTATTCCAGAACAACTCCATTATCAGTTTAATTCAGGCTTACCTCGGCGAACGTCCAGCCTTGTCTGTCAAGAAAACGACGTTACGGCGAGTCGCCCACGACGGCGACGCGGCAAATGGATGGCATCAAGACGGAGCTTTCCTCGGTGAGGGCATCCGAACTATCAATCTGTGGATAGCTCTCACCGATTGTGGTGTTGATGCACCGACCATGGACATGGTCCCAAAGCGCCTCCATGAAATTGCCCCTACCGGAACTCATGGCGCTGCGTTTGATTGGTCGGTCTCTCGCGAGATCGTTGATGAGTGTTCGGCTGATTTGCCGCCGGTTCGACTTCAATTCAAAGCAGGGGACGCCATCTTGTTTGATGAAATGAACCTTCACTGCACCGCCATCGCTCCTGGGATGACAAAAGACCGCTATGCCATTGAAGCCTGGTTTTTTGCTCCATCGTGTTATCCGATGAACCAACTTCCATTGATGGTCTGAGACTCGCTGGGCTGAACGCCTAGTATTTGAACGTCCAAACAACGTTGGCGAGGGCCTCAATTGAACTACATCTCATCTCTTGACAACTTACGAGTCGCTCTCAAACGCCACGTTCTCAACCAACTTCACCTCACGGCGCCTTATGTCCTACAGGTCACCGTTGTTGGACTCGGGTCAGGCCCCGACTACGCCCAGGTTCTGACCGGAATCAAGGCGGAAGTCCTAACCATCAACCCCAACGAGTTCGCTTCGATTGCCACAGGTTCAATGGACGTGGTCATCATCGGGCCTGACGTTGAATTGTCAGCAGTCCAGATCATTGCTGCCGAAAATGCGTTGTCACCTGATGGCATTTTGATTGTGGCAGGCAGCGCCGCTCCCCAGGCAAACCTCGCCCAGATCCACACAACTGATGTTTGGAATAGCCCATTCGGCGCATCGTTTGAAACCATCACTTCATTTCGCTTTGGAGCAGCAATGGCCGAGTGTCAGACCGACCTCACGCTTGCGTTAGCAACACCAGTTCAAAACTCTTTCCCAGCAGACGTTCCCCAAGAAGTTGAACACGGCGCCGGAACTCTCGACTGCTACGAATTTTTGATCGACCTGCACAAGTACGTTGAACCACGTTTCTACACCGAGATCGGTGTTGAGTACGGAGCAAGTTTGAAATTGGCTCAGTGCCCCGCTCTCGGCATTGACCCTGCCCCGCAGTTGTCAGTACCGATCGCAGCTCAGCATTCGCTTAGTTACACAACAAGCGATGACTATTTTCGCCTTGCTGACACTTCAACAATGAAGTCAATTGACCTTTGCTATATCGACGGCATGCATCAAATTGAATTTGCACTTAAAGATTTCATGAACATGGAACGCTTCTGCCACGCAGGTTCAGTTGTCATCGTTGACGACATTTATCCTGCACATCCTCTTCAAGGTGAGCGAATCCGCCAGTCACGTTATTGGACTGGTGACATTTGGAAGATCATTCCGATTTTGCAACTGCATCGTCCCGACCTCATTGTGATGCCAGTTGACACCGATCCAACCGGAAGCCTCATGGTCCTCGGTCTTGATCCGACCAATAATGTGCTGTGGGATCATTTTGACTCAATCATTGACCACGCGATCAACACAATGACCGAAGTCCCTGAATCAATTATCGAGCGCACCGAAAAGTTTGACCCACGGGCAGGACTCATGAAGAAGATCTTCAAACTAATTCGCAAACATCGCGGCAAGCCGAGCATGGCAGTCGCCCTTGATGACATCCGCACATTGATCAATAATCCAAAATTACGAAAGGCCCGTTAATGATGAAGCCCAAGGTTTCAATCATCGTCATTAGTTACAACATGAATCGCGAATTACCGCGCACATTGTTGTCGTTATCGCTTCCCTATCAAAAAGATATTAAGCGCGATGATTTTGAAGTCATCTTGATTGACAATGGTTCAAAGGTTCCGCCAACGGCCGCAGATTTCGCACACCTTGACCTTGATTTGCGGGTCTTGTCAATGGACAACCCCACGAAAAGCCCGGTGCCTGCAATCAATTTTGGTCTGAAACAATCTGCTGGCGAGATCATCGGTGTGTATATCGATGGTGCTCGGATCGCTTCTCCACGACTGATTGCCTCAGCTCGTGACGCAATCAGTTACAACCAACGTGCCTTTGTTGGTTCACGCGGTCGTTACTTGGGAAACAAGTTTCAACGAGTAGCAATTGTCGAGGGTTACAACCAACAAGTTGAAGACGAAATGTTGGCGAAAAGCGGTTGGGAAAATGACGGCTACAAACTGTTTGATCTTTCTGTCTTTGATGAATCCTCTGCTCCAACATGGTTTGACCCAGTCGCCGAAAGTAACAGCCTGTTCATGTGGCGTTCTCTATGGGACGAACTCGGCGGTTACTCCGAAGGATTTACGTCGCCAGGTGGTGGACTCGTGAACCTTGATACATGGAAACGTGCTTGTGAACTTCCACAGACAATTCCCACCTTGCTGCTTGGCGAGGCGACATTTCATCAAGTGCATGGCGGCATCGCAACTAATGGATCTCTCGAAAAAGTTCAGGAGTTTTACAATGAATACTTCAGCCTGTACAACAAGGAGTTTGAAGTTCCAAATTCGGCCATCAAATTCGTTGGCACATTTGTTACGCCAGCAATTCAGCGAGAATTGGCAGAGCTTTTCGCATGGCAAGCCATTACCCCCAAGCCAATAGGACCCCGAAAGATACGTCGTGCAATTACATCTCGGTTGTCACTGAACCAACGTCGGATCATCAATGAATTGCTCCGCACTATTCGTTTGGTTTGCACCTTCAGAATCAAAGAAATCAAGGATGAGAAAGCAGCAGCGAGCGAAATCGCCGCGAGTGAATTCTTTAAGGGACAATGGTTTGCCGAGCAATATCCACAAGTCCGAGCTGGTCATTATGACGGGGCAATGTATTACTTGCGTTACGGCGTGAGTCAAAGGTTGCAGCCAAGCGTCAACTTTGATGGCGTTTGGTATATCGAGCGATACAAAGATGTTGCAGCGTCGGGCGTTAATCCTCTGTTGCATTACATCCGCCATGGCAAAGAAGAAGGTCGTCGAATTCGCACTTTGGTCGTGAACCCCGCCGACGAATTATGAAACCGGGATCACGTCCCTACTTCATCGTTTCATTATTTGTGTTGTGGATCACCCGGCAATTTTGGTTACCCGGACATTTTGCAGTCGGCTTTGATACCGGAACTTACGCTGGCCCTAACTGGTCGGTCGGAAAATCTGCATTCTTAAATTTTCGAATTCCACTTATCAATCAATTCACTTTTGCCGGAGCACCGCATCTGGGCAATCCCCAAACTGGAGTGCTCTCACCATTGCGATGGGTCTCGTACTTTTTCGATGTCACCCGTGGGTTGAACCTTCTCGCTGCTTCGCACATTCTGATTCTTGGTCTCGGTGTCGTATTTCTTTCACGGCGTCTCGGAGCATCCCGAACTGGTGCGACGGCATCGGGAATTGTCATCGTTCTCTGCGGAGCCACAATCACCAAGTCGATTCAACTTGAACAAATCATGGTGGTTGCTTGGCTTCCGTGGATTCTTGCCGGAATTCATCTGGTGCTTGAAAAACCAAAGGGCCGGAGCATTGCTTTCTTGTCGGCGATGCTCACCATGTGCATCGTGAGTGGCCACCCTCAGATGACATATCAAGTAGTGATTGTTGCTGCGATTTTCGCGCTTGGATTGGTGGCCCAATCACGAGCATGGCGCGACCTTCGATATCTTGCCGCCGCAGTGTTTCTTTCGTCAATGACGTGCGCCCTTCATTTAGTCAGCGCCGTGGCTGCCACCAGCGACTCTTTCTTCAAAGGTGGGCGCGACATCTCCGATCTTGGAAATGGCGCACTTGTGTTGCAAGTCCGCACGTCGGCACAAGCACTTTTTGGATCGGTGTATCAAACTCGGCCAGATATGTTTGCTGGAGCCTTTGAGTCGATTGCATACATGGGCGTCATTGCCTGCGTTTTGTTTGTTGTAGGTGTATCGGTGTCCCTGCGATCACCAATTCAACGCACATGGGCCACTCCCTTGGTCGTTGTCTTCATTTTGTCATTTGTTTGGTCCCTCGGTCCTCGCACCGCTGTCTTTCGCGCCGCCTTTGAATTCTTGCCTGGCTTCAATCAGGCCCGCGTGAGCAGTCGGTGGTTGATCGTTGCGTCAATTATTATCGCTGTGTTCGTCGGCTTTGGCTTAGATGCAGTGCGGGCCAAGATTTCACGCCGTCACTTCACAACATTGATTGGCATAACTCTGCTCATCACCACAGTTGTCATTGTTAGTCCAGTTGCTTCAGGGAATTTCAAGATCGGTGTCACTTGGGTATTGACTGCCACACTCGTCATCGCCCTCATCGCCCTGTGCACATTTGAGAATCGGATGAGGGTTTCGCCCCATCGTGTGAACCGGGCTTTAGTGGGACTATTGATTCTCGAAATGATTCTGCTCAATCGTTCGTCTGTGATTAAAACTGCCGCTACGACAACAGGTGTCGAGGATATGAGCAGACCAACAACTGCGTGGCTCAGCGCCCATCCAGATAGCACCATTGCCATCACCGCTGAGGATGGCTCAAATTTGGATCTGGTCTCTGCTCTACGTCCAAATGCTCAAGCTCTCTTCGGCATCCCCTCTATCGATGGGTACGACGGCGGTGTGCAAATCACTTCTCGATGGGCATTGGCTATGAATCGATTCACCAAGTCACCTATTTACGACTTGCCCCTCAGGGGATCAATCCCGTTGCCGCTTCCGACTGATCAACTCGCTCGACTTGGTGTTCGGTATGCGCTCATTGACAACACGTACGACATGTCGGTTGTCGCCCCAGATTGGGTCGGCCCAAAAATCAGCGACGAACTTTTCTCGGTGTGGGAAAACCCTTTGTGGATTGGGAACGCGACAGCCTGGTTCAATACGCGCGCTGTAAAAGGTATCCCCGCCGATGTACTACGTAACGAACTTGGCGAACTTGACACCACGGCACTCGTTGCAGACCGTAACGTTCAACTGTCGTGCACCATTAGTTGCGATGCATTACCGGTGACCTTTTCGCGTCTGACACCCGAGCACTTGTTCGGCGAAGTCGACTTGGAGCAGTCAGCATTAGTGAGTCTGCATCAACAGGCGCTGCCCGGCTGGGAAGTGCAAGTGGATGGCAAGATGGCCGACGTCGTCGAAGTTGATGGGATCTTTCTCGGAGTCGTTGTACCGGCGGGACAACACGACATTGACTGGCGCTATCGTCCCACGTGGCTCACATGGTCCAAATGGGTCAGCATTGTCGGATTATTGCTGACGCTCGGTTTGTTAGTGCGTGGCGCACCTTGGTTGAAGCGAAACGAGCCTTACGACAGTGATTCGTCGGCCTCTGGCCCCACTGCACCAATCGCCTCGAAATATGCCAGGTGCGCTTCGGTGACATTCACCAAGTCGACATCATCGATGATCTGAATGCCGGCTTTGTCGGACTCGCCCAGTAAGTAGGCAATCAGCGACTCTTCAGTGACGACGAGTCGAGTCGTGTTGTCTTGACGATGATCGACAGCCTTATCGGGCAACAGTCCTTTGTCGTGCAACCAATTCATGTGCATCACAAGAAGCTGCTCGAGCTCTTCCATGGTGAGCCGCGCCTGCGTTGTCTCGGGAAGCGACATGGCCACAAAATCGGCCGCCTGCTCAAGTTGGTAGACCGCGCGCGGGGCCATGGCATCAAGGCGCCTTGCTTCACGACCGATCGTGAGCGCCGCAATCAGAAACACGCCAGCTACAGCAAGAACAATGAATAGCCAAATCACAGAGTCAGGCTAACCCTTGTCGAGTTCTGGTGAGGATAATTACTCATTTTGAGTAAAAATCCTCACCAGAATTACTAGGCGTGCGTGCGGCGGCGACCGATGAAATGCGAGATCGCTTGAAATCTTTCTGCTCAACGTCACAACACCTTGCGCGTTGGCTCATCCACGCACCTACCTCGGCTACTGTTTGCCTCAGCTACCGCATCAAAAGACCGATCTCAGGACACTATGAATCAGCCACTAGCAACTGCCAATGGAACTCTGTGGTTTACCGGTCTCTCCGGAGCCGGAAAGACCACTACGGCTCAACGAGTTATTGAACTTCTTCAAGACGTTGGACGGCATTCGTTATTACTGGACGGGGACGAATTACGTTCGGGTCTCAACAAAGACCTTTCGTTTGACCGAGCCAGTCGTCGCGAGAATGCTCGCCGCACCACCGAAGTTGCGCTTCTAGCAGCCAAGAGTGGTTCGTTAGCAGTCGTGTCATTGATCAGCCCCTACCAAGAAGACCGCGACCATGCGCGTCTTCGCCACGCCGAATCGGGCTTGTTCTTTTTTGAGGTTTTTGTCGACACACCCCTATCGGTCTGCGAAGCACGGGATCCAAAGGGCTTGTACGAAACAGCTCGACGAACTGACAACAAAGCAATGACGGGATACTCAGATCCCTACGAAGTTCCTGCGCAACCAGATTTGGTATTGACCCCCGACATGGGATCACCAACACAACTCGCCCAAATTGTGTTGCAATCATTGACCAGTTTCGTTCAGTGATTCGTTTTTGAGGCATAAAAAAAAACTGGGTCGGTCTCCGAACAGTTGATGTCCGAAAACCGACCCAGAATGACGACGATTTAGAGTGCGAAGGTGCGACGTCCACGGAAGAACAACGCACCAAACACCAAGGTGAACAAAGCGATGATCACGACTCGGTCAGTTGTAGCACCAGTAGTCGGCAATGCCGACGGCACCACGCGAATACCCATCATGGCGTAGGTCGAACCAGAGGCCACGACAAGCGTGTGATCTCCAACACCAATTGAACTGGGCAACGTAGCCGACTGATTGAAATCGCCAGCTGCGGTGGTCTGGAAGTTTGCGAGCAACGTCGGAGTCGACATCGCAATGATTTCACCAGAGGCACTGACACCAAGACCAGATCCGGTCACACCAACAATTCCGCCAGCACCAACTTGGTATTTGCCATCGGCAGTGATATTGGCGTTGTTTGAACCAATCATCAATGACAACTGCGGACCATCAAGGAACACGATGTCTTCAACCGGAACGTTGACTGAATTTCCGTTCGCATCAAACACCAAGTTCTGCATGACAGCGCCAGTTGCAGTGTTGACAAGCACAACATTCGAGGTTGCACCAGCGGGCAATGAAGCCAAGAACTGTTGCAACAACGCCGCACCGGCTTGCTGAATTGCCGCAACCTGAGTGGGCGTACGTTGCGCTTCCGGAGTACGAGCTGCCGGAATGTCAACAACGTTTGTCGCAATCGAAACTTCGGTTCCGTTCACGATGATTGACTCTGACCCCGGGGTGCGTACCAAAGTTGCGGCGTTAGAAGAAGTCACCAAGGTCGGGGCCGGAGTCGAAGACGACGGCGACGTCGTGCTCGGTGTCGTCGATGGTGTCGTTGACGAAGACGACGGAACCGAAGTACTCGACGTACTCGAAGACGACGGAACAGAGGTACTCGACGTACTCGACGTACTCGAAGACGACGGAACCGAAGTACTCGACGTGCTCGAAGACGACGGCACCGATGTACTTGTCGTACTCGAGGACGACGGCACCGAAGTACTTGACGTACTCGAAGACGACGGCACCGAAGGAGCGACGGGGGCACCACTAAGTGGGTCTGAGCCTGCACCAGCACCAACAATGTTCACAGCTTTCAACTTCACTGAATACGAAGTTCCATTCGTCAAACCAGTAATCACAATCGGCGACGTAGTTGACGCTGGACTCAAAGCAGTAAACGAAGTACCACCATTCGTCGAAACTTCATAATTGTTAATCGCTTCTCCACCATCAGACGACGGAGCAGTAAAAGCCACCGACAACTGACCATTACCCGCAGTCACCGACGTAATCGTCGGAGCATCAGGGACTGCCGCTTGGCCGCAGATTGACCCGGCGATACCCCCTGTACCGAATTTCACCATTACTAATTTTCCGGCTGGGTTGACTCCAAAACCGAATAACGTTCCCGAAGCGTTAGAGACGATTGTTTTCGTGGCGCCCTGGCAGTTTGATGAAGTTAATTCGGTAGCTGCAAGGGTAGTTGTTCCATCCATGCCAACAATCTTCAGTTGAGCGTTTCCGTTAGCAGCCTTACCAGAAATTGCAATTCCGGGCGAAGACCCACGAACCTCGGCCACGTCAACTTCTGTTGCGAATTCAGCGTCATAGTCGGGGTTCTCACCGGTATAAGCTTTGGAATAAATGTCGGTGACTGGGAGCATTCCGTCAGTGCTAAAAGCAGTATCAAGAGCCCCGGCGCTTGTTATCTTCACGAGTCCCACTGAGTTTGTAGCCCCTGAGTTCGGATCTGGCTGATTATCAGAAAGCGGGATGACTATGCCCCCGTCTGAAAGCCTTAAAGGCACCTCAGAGCTGGTGTATGACGACAGTCCAAGAGCACCTAAATCGACAACATTTACAGCTTGGCCATAGGTTTGTTGATACGGGTCATATGTATATAACTTTGTATTTTGAAAATTGATCGAAACAATGTGAAACAGTTCAGTTCCGGATTCACCCGTGACGGCAGCAGCAATCGGCTGGGCGAAGTTACCGAAGTTGGGATCGTAAATTCGATCGCCGTTCGGGCCGTTCGCAACACCAGTAGAGGTGGTCCATTCTGTCCAAATCCCCTCGGAATAAAAACCGTTATTTTTAGTCAGAATCGAGAACTTCGAGCCGTCGGCCAGTACCGGAAATCCGATGACTCTTGTTGACGCTGAGCGCATTGGACGGACCGATTCCCATGAGTTGAAATCAACCAGTCCGTCTAAACCGATACGGGTGACTGATTGATCACCTGATGGCGTTCCCAAACGTCCATCGATGTTTCCATCGAGTGAATAGACAAGATACGCGCCATTTACCTCAACGACGTCATAGCCAATTGATGGTCCGAATCGAGATACCAAAACCAAGCCGGATCCACCCTGACCAAAAGTTGTGTCAGGAACACCCGCTTGTGAAAAACGCATTAGCGCTGCGAGAGGCGAACCGCCTTCCGTGTTTACCGCTCGTCCAACGAGGACGATGCGACCGGCACTGTCAATGATCGAGTTCTCTGGGTTGAACCTGTAATAGGTCGTCTGCATCATTCCGGCAATGCCAAATGAGTTAGCAAGAATGACCGCTCCTTTTCGTCCAAAAGACGAATCAACCGTGCCGTCGGAAGCATTGACTACCGAGGCGGCTATTGGAACTGCGACGATCGACGACGCGATCACCGCCAATCCCAGTAGGGAACGACGAATTCTGCGGAAAGGGGTGCTCATGTTTGCTACTCGCTTTTAAACCGGGGCCCAATCCTCTTTGGACCGTTAGTTTAACTTAGCACAACTTCCTAGACCATGAAACTAGGTAATAGTTACAGATGGTGAAATTCAATTAATCAACGGCACAAAAAAACTGGGCCGGTTTCAAGACGATCAACGTCTCGAAACCGACCCAGTTAGGTCAGATATGTGAGTGACTTCAGATACCGATGCGCTGTGCGAGCAACTCGCGGTGGTAGGTCGGGTCGCCGAACAACAATTCCGATGACTTCGCACGCTTGAAGTAGAGGTGAGCTGGGTGTTCCCAAGTGAAACCAATACCACCGTGAATCTGAATGTTCTCAGCGGTTGCGTGGAAGTACGCCTCTGAGCAGTAGGCCTTGGCGAGTGAAGCAACCGAAGCGAGTTCGTCGTTCATTTCGCTGGCACACCACATGCCGTAGTAGGCAGCCGACTTGGCCGATTCGACTTCGAGCAACATGTCTGCACACTTGTGCTTGATGGCCTGGAACGAACCGATCGGGCGACCGAACTGCACGCGCACCTTGGCGTATTCAACAGCCATGTCGAGCACCTTTTGTGCTCCACCGACCTGCTCGGCAGCGAGGCCAACAGCAGCAAGATCGAGAACAGTTGACAAGACGCTCCAGCCAGCACCTTCGGTACCGATGAGCTCGGCCGGGGTGTTGTTGAATTCAAGCTTTGCCTGCTTACGGGTCTGATCCATGGTGCTCAGTGCGGTGCGGGTGAGGCCAGCAGCGTTGCCGTCAACGGCGAACAAGCTGGTTCCCTTGCCGGTCTTGGCAGCCACGATGATCAGGTTGGCGGTGTGTCCGTCGAGGACGAACATCTTGGTGCCGCTCAAGGTGAAAGATGATCCGCTACCCGAAGCCTGCATGGTGATGCCGCTCTCGTCCCACTTGCCCGAGGGCTCGGTGTAGGCGAGGGTTGCGATGGTCTCGCCAGCAGCGATGCCGGGGAGGTACTTCTTCTTGGCGGCTTCGTCACCTGAGTGAATCAAGGTGTTGGCAGCCAAAACGACAGTTGCGAAGTACGGGGCGCACAGCAACGAACGGCCCATTTCTTCAAGCACAACGCCGAGTTCGACGTAGCCGTAACCCGATCCGCCGTACGCCTCGGGAATGTGCAAGCCCTGAAGGCCCATCTGCTCGCCCATCTGTGACCACACGGCCTGGTCGAAACCGGCCTCGGTGTCCATCTGTTCGCGCACTGAGGCTTCGCTGCTCTTGGCATCGAGGAAAGCACGGACTGTTTTACGGAGTTCTTCTTGTTCTTCTGAGAATGCAAAGTTCATAGGTTCATTGTGTCGCAGTGGTTGGGCCAATGACAACTTGTGATGTGTACCGTTGTGTACACAAAGGTGTTGATTCGTTGTTATGTTGTGGTCATGAGTGAAATGGGCATTCGCCAACTACGAGCCGATGCCGCGGCCTCGGTGCGCCGAGCTGCTTCGGGTGAACACATCGTCATTTCGATTGGTGGTCGACCGATTGCACAGTTGGGTCCGCTCGGTGCGCCAGAAGGTCAAGCACGACTCAGCGATTTAGTGGCGCGCGGTTTAGTGATTGCACCGCGACGCGGTGGCACGTATCAACCAACACCTGCAGTGAGTGTGTGGAGCGGTGGACGCATCGACAAATTGTTGCGCGATATTCGATGACTGTCTTTTTGGATTCGTCAGCGTTGTTGAGTGTTGCGATTGAAGGTCGCGGTCGACAAGTAGTGATTGATGCATTAGAGAACGACGCTCAATGGTGCGCGTCGGCATTGGCTTTGTCTGAAGCATTGGCATTGGTTCCACGACTCACCGACGAACAAGTTTTGCAAGACGATGTTGAAGATGCAGTGCGTTTGTTATGGGATCGCATTCACATTGTGCCAGTTGATCAGCTATGCCTTGATCGCGCCGCAATGATTGCGCGCGAGCAACCCGTACACATCAACGATGCAATTCATTTAGCTGCGGCCGAACGTTTGCCGCGACCATTGCAGTTCATCACATTTGATCCAGCGCAAATACCGGTTGCGCTCTCGATGGGCTACGACGTCATTAGTTCGTAAATCAGGCGTACGGAAAATCAACGTCATCACGAATTGAAGCCTGCAAAGCATCAATCAAATTAGTGATATCGGTGAAATTCGGATTACCTGGGTTAATGAGCGGCGGAGTCAAACCAATTGATTCTTTGACTGATGCTCCACTTCGCAAACGATCAACCAGTGATGAAAATTCTCCAGCCGAAAGTGATGTACGTACCGTCCACCGCATGATCTCGGTCAGGTTTGGGAAGCGCAACAAAACGTCGCTGCCTTCAACTTGACTAGCTAAGGCAGTCAGTAGTTGACGTTGACGACCCATGCGGCCGTAGTCGCTATCGGCTGAACGTGAACGCGCATAACCCAACGCAGTTGTTCCATCCATCGTGACTTCGCCTGGCCCAATGAATGGTGGGTATTGCGTCTTTGCACCAGGGATATTGCCTGGCATCGGCAACTTCTCATCAAGCGTGAGCGTTACGCCGCCAAGAGCATCGATGATTTCGAGGAAACCTTGCATATTGACCAACACATAATCGTCAATCGTGATGTTCATTGAGTAACTGATTCCAGATGCAAGAGCGATTGCCTCTGGTTGCAAATCTCCGCGAACATATGTGGCTGCAACATCTTCGTGCGTAAACACATACGGATAAATCGCGTTGGCTAATTCGGGAAAGCCCTTGGGGAATTCATTGGCCATAGCCGATCCAGGTGGAAACTGCATTTTGTACATGTTGCGCGGAATCGAAATCATCGCAATACGACCCGACTCTTCGTGAATGGTCACCAAGATCATCGTGTCGGTGCGAAGCGCCCAACGGCCAGGACCTTCGTCGCCACCAAGCAACAAAATGGTTTTGAAACCATCGCCCGACGCATCACCATTAGCTGCCAGCGGCTCGTCGGTACCCGACGACACAAAGACATCATTGATGACTCCCGAGAGATCGTTAGCTCGCGCGACCGACCACGCCGCGGGCGTTGCGACCAGCATCACCCCAACTATTGCCAACATGGATGCCAAACGACTCGGTGAACCCTCAGAACGTGAGCGAATCACTTCAACGACCGAAACCAACCGTGTCAACACAAAAAGTACGGCAATTGTTTGCAAGGCAAGAAGGAAATTCTTGTCGAGCACGAGCGAAGTAATTTCGTTGCGACGCACGAGCGCAACAACAATCGTGGCAATCGGTATGACGACACCGAGCAACAGCAGAGCCGCAGACAATGTCGTGCGGCGAAATAACGATGGCGCTCCGGGAACAAAAAGCGCGCCAATCACCGACCCAGAAGGTCCCCTCGTGCCAGACTCGTCGTCACTTGGAGTTGTTGTTGACGAGTCCATGTCAGCCAATCGCTTCAACGCCTTGTGATCACTCGGCGTGGCGAGGTCTGTTAAATCAGGACGATCGGGGGGTAAAGCCACGCCGAAACCTTACGGCTCGCAACTGTTGTGGTGGCGTCACCTTCACCCTTTGTGCTGTGTCGTGAGATACTTGTCTCATGAGTTCTTCAGCCTCAAACACTTTGCACTGGTCTAATTCGACAGTTGAAGTTCACAAAGTTGTTGTGGGTGACTACGACAACAATGTTTTTGTCGTACGTTGCCACCAAACCGGCGAAGCCATCCTGATTGACGCAGCCAATGAGCATGAGCGATTGTTAGAGATGTGCAAACGTCTCGGCGTCACGCGAGTTCTTGAAACTCACGGTCACTTCGATCACATTCAAGCGATTCCTGCGATGCGCGAAGCTGGCTATCACGTCGCAGTCACCGAACTCGATGCGCCGATGTTGGCCGAAAAAGGTTACGACGGATTCATCGAACACGACGAGATGATTGAAATCGGCCAGTTACGCATTCAGGCGATTCACAATCCTGGGCATACACCGGGTTCGATTTCTTTCCGGGTACTTGATACTCCGTTGCTCTTCACTGGTGACACGTTGTTTCCTGGCGGTCCCGGCAACACCAAGTTTGAGGGTGGTTCGTTTGAGACCATCATTAACTCAATCGACAACTTGTTGTTGGTTTATCCCGAAGACACGATCGTATTGCCAGGCCACGGAATTGACACCACGATCGGAACAGAACGCCCGCATTTACAAGAGTGGATTGACCGTGGTTGGTAGTCCGCGCCTTGGCGGAATGGTTCGTCACGACACGTTGTCATTAGGCAATGCGACCGATGACGTGATGCCTGATGGGCGATTAGTGAGTAGTCGGCGTGATGCTTTGCGTCAGATTCCTTCAGTTCGCAACGGCTTGTCAGTTGTTTCTGTATTTGTCCAAACTGCAGTGTTGATTTATCTAGCGGTGCACTTTGGTCCCATTGCATGGTTGCCAGTTTTTGTCTTGATGGGCCGAGCGCACGCTCAGTTTGCGTCGCTCATGCATGAAGCTGCGCATCGTTTGTTGTTTCGCAATCGCACCCTTAACGATTTCGTTGGACGCTGGTTGGTTGGGTATCCGGCGTTCACAAATACCGACGCGTATCGTCGCGTGCACATGGCGCACCACCGTGAAGAATTCGGACCCAACGAACCCGATATCGCGTTGTACGCCAACTATCCAATAAGTGCTGCAAGTTGGCGCCGCAAATTGGTACGCGATGCCCAAGGCCGAACTGGTTTGCGATTATTGCGCGATCAACTGCGCGGCGCTCGCAGTGAAGTTGCAGTTGTGCGCCAAACACTGTTCAAGATTTTGGCCGTGCAGGCCGTCTTGATTGTTGGCGCAATTGTTGCTGGATATTGGTGGGTGTACCCGTTGTTCTGGTTGTTGCCGTATCTCACGATGTGGCGAGTGATTAATCGACTGCGCTCGGTCGCTGAACACGGTGGCTTAATGGCATCTGATGATCGTCGAATAGCGACGCATTCGGTCGAACAACATTGGGCGGCTCGGTTTTTCTTGGTGCCATTCAATATTGGGTTTCACTTGGCTCACCATGTTGATGCCGGCGTCCCGTTTCGCAACCTGCCCAAGTACCACCAAATGCTGGTCCACTCGTCATATATCAACGTCGCCGGCGATGGCAATCTTGTTGGCAATGCTCAGGGCTACCAATACCCGAACTACCGATCCCTCTGGTCAGCCCTCCATTCCTAAATCCCCTTGTGCTTCTGGTGTGGATTTAGTTGGTAATAGCGAATAATTCCACACCAGAATCACAAAATAATTAGCACTACGGAGATAGGAGAAATAGGGGGTGGGCTCTAGACTCGCCCATATGAGTAGTCCCCTTTTCCAGGTTGTCGACCTGCATGCCCGGCCCGCCACCGACGATCTCGACACCGTGGTCCCCGCCGACATCTTGAAGGGGCTCAACATCACGGTCAACGCCGGCGAAGTGCACGCCATCATGGGACCCAACGGTTGTGGCAAGAGCACCTTGGCCAGTTGCCTGCTCAATTCATCTGAATACGAAGTCACGAGCGGACAGATTTTCTTGCACGGTGACGACATCACCGATTGGCCCACCGACGTGCGTGCCAAAGCTGGTCTCTTTCTTGGCTTCCAATACCCCCAAGAAATTCCTGGTGTCTCGGTGATTCAGTTCTTGCGCCAAGCACTCAGTGCTCGCAAAGGCATCGATCTTTCAGTTCTCGAACTTCGCCTCGCCACCATGGACTGGATGAAGCGTCTCGGTATGGATTCATCGTTCGTCGACCGTTACCTCAACGAAGGTTTCTCGGGCGGCGAAAAGAAGCGCAACGAGATCATGCAGATGGCAATTCTCGAACCCGATCTTGCCGTACTCGACGAAACCGACTCGGGCCTTGACATTGACGCACTGCGCATTGTTGCCAAGGGAATTCGCGAAGTGCGCGCCGACCGACCCACAATGGGCGTCGTGTTGATTACTCATTACCAGCGTTTGCTCGACGAACTTGCGCCCGACCATGTTCACGTCATGGTTGATGGTCGCATCGTTGCAAGCGGCGGAATGGAAATCGCCGAAAAGCTTGAAGTCTCTGGATACGAGTCGTTCCGTCCGTGAACACATCTGGCGTTGATTGGGCTGCCGTTAAGGCCGACTTCCCCGTTCTTCAACGCATGATCGACGGCCAACGTCTCGTTTATCTTGACTCGGCGAACACGTCACAAAAGCCCAACGCAGTCATCGATGCGATGAGCGATTTCATGCGCAATGGTTACGCGCCAATCAATCGCAGCGCATATCGCATGGCCGGCGAAGCAACTGATTTATTTGAAGGCGCACGCGGCAAAGTACAGCGATTCATCAATGCCCGCAGCGTGAATGAAGTCGTGTTCACCAAGAACGCCACCGAATCGATCAACCTCATTGCACAAACATGGGGCCGCGCCAATCTTCAAGCCGGCGATGTTGTTGTACTCACTCACATGGAACATCACGCCAATATTGTTCCTTGGCACATGCTTGTTGCCGAACGCGGAATTGAGTTGCGTTGGATTCCACTCACCGACGATGGTCTGCTAGATCTCTCTAACTTGTCATCGCTGCTTGACGGCGCAAAAGTTTTGTCGTTCACCGCCATGAGTAATGTTCTCGGAACAATCACTCCAGTAAAGCAACTCTGCGCGGCTGCTCACGCTGCTGGAGCAATCGCCATTGTCGATGCGTGCCAATTTGTTCCGCACAACGTCACTGATGTTCAAGCATGGGATGCCGACTTCGCAATGTTTAGCGGTCACAAGATGGTTGGCCCTTCAGGTATTGGCGTGTTGTGGGGTCGCGAAGAATTGCTCGAAGCAATGCCGCCCTTTCTTGGTGGCGGCAACATGATCGGCGATGTGCGACTTGACGGTTTTACAACCGCCGAACTGCCATCAAAGTTTGAGGCTGGCACTCCGCCCATCGTCGAAGTGATTGGCCTTGGTGCTGCCGTTGATTACTTGAGCAACATCGGTATGGCCAATATTCGCCAGCACGAAATGCAACTCACCGAATATGCCATGAGCACTTTGAAGGCGCGTTACGGCGATGAGATCGTGATTCATGGCCCCCGCAATGTTGAAGTTCGCGGCGCAGTATTGAGCTTTGCCTTCCGTGACATTCACCCCCACGACATCAGCCAGATTCTTGATGAAAAGAACGTCTGCGTGCGCGCCGGTCACCACTGTGCCAAGCCACTCATGAAGCTGCTTGGTGCCAACGCCACCGCCCGGGCCAGTTTCTATATATATAACGACCAGACAGATGCTGACGCTTTGGCTGACGCCCTTGATGGTGCAAGCGATATCTTTGGTGTATAGCCACGAGAGGAAACCATGCCCGGCTTAGAAGATCTGTACCGCGAAATCATCCTTGACCACTACCGCACACCGCGTAACCGTGGTGAGTTGGCGCCTCCTGCCGTGATGGCTGAGGGACATAACCCACTGTGTGGCGATGAAATCACGATCTATGCCCAGGTTGAAAATGGCATCTTGGTCGACGTCAAGGTTTCGGGCCAGGGTTGCAGCATTTCGCAGAGTTCAGCTTCAATGATGAGCCAGGCTGTCAAAGGTAAGTCACTTGCTGAAATTCAGGCTTTGATCCATCGCTTCAAGGTGATGATGTCAATCGAAGAAGATTCCGATGATGTTCCCGCTGTTGAAGTCAAGATGGGCGATCTCGAAGCATTGCAAGGTGTCGTGAAGTTTCCAGTGCGTATCAAGTGCGCCATCTTGTCGTGGAACACGTTGCTCCAAGCACTTGATAACGCATCGGCTTAATGTCTCACGAAATTTTCACTGCCGAGACTTTTGTCGGCAACATTTCAAAAAGCAAAGCATGTTCGCTACTTGAAATTGCCTGCACTTTTACGGGTTGGCCTTTTTCTCAGAATACGCAGATTCGCGGATTTGCTCAGCATTCAAGGTACATCTATGCACCTGATGTTCAAGAGCACCCGAGTATTCAGCAAACAGAATTCCCAGACGTACATGAACTTATTTCACGGGTTAAAACATCGACTGCGACATTCGATATTGCTTATTAGAT
>Ga0209358_10000110_pt1 | contig 73260 bp, 78 predicted proteins | sample LauGreFa1BDMLBSN_2_FD_187574 | JGI IMG/M metagenome (GOLD analysis project Ga0209358, IMG submission 187574) | Freshwater lake microbial communities from Lake Michigan, USA - Fa13.BD.MLB.SN (SPAdes) (version 2) | ecosystem: Environmental > Aquatic > Freshwater > Lake | place: Lake Michigan, USA... | reverse complement strand
AGGTGGAACTTATCATAGTGAAGGAAATAGAGGTTATGGAAATGGCGGCGCCGGATTATTTGGAGGAGGTGGAAGTGGTGGATATGATATTTTATACGACGCAGGCATAGAATTTTCGGGAGATGATGGATTACCAAATACAGGAGGTGGTGGAGGTGGTAGTAAATATAGTGGTGCTGGGAGTCTTAATGGTGGTAATGGCGGTTCTGGTATCGTAATTATAAGATATCGCGGTGCATTTTCTTACGCAAACACCGTATCCTCCGCATCCATAGAACTCACAAGAGGTCTCCCAGGTGATGCGAACACCGACTACAAAATAGGAAATTATGCTGGTGATTTTAAGATCATGTCTTCTACGTCAAATGTGGATGTCAATCGGTTGCTTCTAACCTCCAACGGCGATATCACAGTATCCGGAAGTATAAACGCCGCAACAAAGTATCTATTGGATGGTCGTAATATACTAGAAGACACTAGTAATTACGTATTATCCACAAACAATATCATATCCGAGCGGATTTTTCATATGAATAATGATATTGTAGCGATGAATACAAATACCGCAACAAACATCATCCGCGACACAAGCGCGAAGGTTACTTTGTTATGTAATACGATGTTGGCGATCGGAAACTTAAATAGCAGGAGTTTGCATAATACCGTGAATAACTTTACGGATAATACGACTTCCAAATTTACGATGTTATGTAATACGATGCTCGCGATCGGAAAGGCAAATGACAACAACATTAGCAATTATATTTTTGCCACAAGTAACAAAATACTATCCGCGGTAAACGCAAATAGTGCCATAAACGCTACGGCAAATAACCTAGAAGTCAATGGAAATTTAACCGTCAATTCCAATTTAATCGTGCTCGGTGATAGCACGCGCCTTGAAACAACGGTATATACGACAGAACGGATGGAGATTGTCAATGCGAATAGCACAACGACAGCGCTTATGGTGCAACAAAACACCGCAAACCGGGATATCTTTGTCGCATCCAATATGAGTGCGACAGTCTTTAAGATCGCTAATAATGGCGACGTGAATATGAATGGTAGTTTAACTGCTACGAATATTACTGGTGCTTTAAATATGGCGAATGCCACAAGCGGAACATTAGCGATTGCGCGAGGAGGCACTGGTGCCACGACTTTTACAGCGGGACAGGTATTGATTGGTAATACGACGACATCTTTATTACAAACTGCGAATTTAACGTGGGATATTGCGAATAGTCGCTTAGGTATAGGCACTGCGACACCTATTACAAAGTTGCACGTCGTCGGTGAGATAATCGCGACAGATAATATAATTTCTTATTACTCAGACGAACGTTTGAAGACAAAACTAGGTGATATCAACGAACCTCTCAAAATCATAAATAAATTGAATGGGTTCTATTATATACCGAATGAACTGGCGCGTATCAATGGTATTACGAATACCGACAAAGAGATCGGATTGAGCGCACAAGATGTTCAAAAGGTGCTTCCAGAGATCGTTCAAATCGCACCGTTTGATTTGGCGACAGATGACAATGGAAATAAGATATCAAAATCGGGAGAGAATTATTTGACGATGTCTTATGAGAGATTGGCACCGGTATTTGTAGAAGCGATAAAGGAACTGGAACAAAAGAATATTGTTTTGGAGCAACGGAATGCCATCTTGGAACAAAAGAATATTGTCCTTACTGATAAATATAATACATTACTAGAAGATATTACAATGATAAAAAAGAAGTTATTAATCGAACCGCAATAGACACCTGGTTTTTATGATGTCGTGGTTATGTAGTATATTCACCTTATTTTTCACCTTACACGTGTTATTATCAATCATTTTTTTATAAATTAGATCATAGTTATCTATCGCATAATTTATAATACTATTATTAAATATCCAGCGAAAGAAGTTGAGTTGTCCGATCGTCGTTTCAATATACTCTGTCCGTTCGGTATTAATAAAAAACGTTATCCTGTTATGTCTGCGGAAAGAATCAAAATTGAATTTGCTATACGACTTCAGTTGTGCGCGGTAATCTTGATATAGATTTATTTTTTTAGCGTTTCCTTTGACATCGTCGGGTAATACGTCGTAGATGTTTTTTTCTTCATCAACCCAATAATAAATATTATGGGACTTGGCGAAGTGCGTTACGAGCCACTCTATGATTCGCAATGATAATTTATGTTTTCCGTCAATAATATCCTTTAATACTACCTTGTGCTTTGGGTTTTTATTGTAAAATTCAGTGAGTGAAGATAACAGAAGATTCTGTCCAAGATCACTCATATTTAGTTTTAGAAATATTGTATTCTTTAAGTAAAAAAAATTTGTTTTAGTATTTAAGGGATTTTAATATGCGGCGGAACTGCCAATTTCAAGGGTTGCTTGGCGAAGGTCAGGTTCAATCGTGCTGATCATCCACGGACCAACAGCATTTTGCGGGTTAGGTATTTCCGAGCGTAATTGAAGGTTGGCGTTTCGCAATGATTGTCCAACGGTATTGATTCCAACGTGATACCCGGCAGTTAAATAATTTTGGTCGTGAATATCACCGGTTCCTGACGGGTTGATACGCGCCCACTTGCTGTCCGCTGCGTCTTTTGGTAGTAGATCGTTGGCGCTTAATCGGTCGCGAGGGAAACAAGATTGCATGCCGTCACCACCTGCGGAACTGGCACCACTAGCACCACTAGCACCAGAACTAGAACCTCCGCCACCTGGCATAAATTGACCTTGTAGGTCGTTATTGACGGATTGCGGGGAATCTAACATTTGCGCGGGGTTATATTCGGGATTGTCAGGGGAATAATTGCCGATACCTGAAGATGCCATGGAGGGATTTGATGGGTAACTATTAGCGACTGAACGCGACGTGGGGGATTGCGCGGTGGTATCTGCGGGCGATGCGAAATTCTCAAAATTGTAGTATTTCTCATTGTCCGCTAAAAATCCGGTGGGGATTTGTGCGTTGCCCCCATTCATCTGCGGTTTATTATTATTGGCGGAACATTTAGAATTATATGTTAATAATAATAATAGTGAAAGTAATAGCAATATCGCAATTGAAAATGATATAACAACGTTTTTATTAGAACCCATTTTATATTTGTCTATATATATCTATCTATTATTTACAATAGATTATATTTATTAATTTTACTTTCCTGGCAACCTATTAATTGATTGATTTTATTTAATGGTTCCTGTATATTATTACAAGAAGACCCTTTTAATTCCAAGAATAGTTTGTTTATATTCACACGGTTCTCTTCCAACTCGTTAATATACCTTTGCATCTCTATGATACGCGAGTTCATTTTCGTATTCACGCTCGCGATATTATCGCTTAATTTATCCACGATGTCGTCCTTGTTTATCCACTCGTTATTATTGTCGTTGCTTATATCCGTTATATCGATGGAACTTACTACCCACTTATTCTTTGTATTATCCGCATAAAAATAAATACCGTGATACTCTATTTCAACATTTATGATACACTTTTTAAAATGGTTGTTATCGCGGAGAATAGCGATCACCTTATCTACCGTCTCTACATCCTTATTATTATAGACTAATTTTGGATACTTGGTGTTTGTAAAGATTACGGACAACGTCTTTGTTTGCGAGCAAAAACTCTTGTGATACATCTCTATCAATTCGTCTTGTGTGATCTCCTTGTTAAACCATTTAAGGGAAGAACGGACGATTTCTTTCATAATCGTATCATCCAACCGGTTCATATAGCATATTCCTTCGTTGTTTATCGTTTCAGGTATATAAAGCGTTATCGTATAACCCTTGCTATCTACCAAGCGTCGTATGGACTTTAGTTTCACGTCCGTGAAGAGAATTTTAATCGGTTCTATTGTTTTCGCGACAAACTTATCATCTTTTTTCTCGGGTTTTTTAAGAATAATAGCGGACTGCGAGGGCATTATTTATCTATTTTAAACGATATCTTATAAATGATATTTGATAGACGCGCCTAGATTTATACTTTCGCGAATCTTATATTCTATTTAATTATATGATGTTTAATAAAAAAATAACGAAAGATGACGCGGATACCGGCGATACTTGCGAGACAGACAACGAAAGTTTGGCAAATATATTAATAGACTTTGTAAAGGACGAACTGCTAAAATCCAATATACGGTATGAGATTGTGAAACCGATCCTCATCTATATATTGTATTACCTCATACCGTTCATATTATTACTGATGGTATTAAATTTTATAACAACGATTATAGCAGTATATATCGTATTCAAATATTTATTATAAGATAAAAAATTAATTTATTCTAATTATAATAGAAATAAAGATGCCCGTTAAGAAACCGAAACAACCCTCGTCCCGTAAAAAAACAGGCGGTGTTAATCTCGCCCCGCTACTATCTGCCGCATTATTAGCATTCGTCAAGGTAGGTTTAGATGATATCAAAAAAAAGAAAGGCGATCGTGCAACTAAGTCTCGCTCTCGCACCCAAACGAGGACGAAGTAAACCAACATAACTATTATATATCAAATACCATCCCTTTATTTTTATAAATTTCTATTAGTGATATTGATTGTAGTTTCAATGCGTCGGGAACCCGCTCCTTATTGCGAATCATAAACCACCCTCGTTTATAGACATCCATATTGGTTTCAAAAGGTTCTCTATGGATCACGTGGATTTTCCCGCTATGATAAAGTGTTATATAGTCTATTTGAGTCATCTGTATTATATACATAAAGGAATGCGAGTTTTTATATCAATTTTTTATAATTCGTAAATACAAATATGGACGAAGAGACATTGAAGGACTTTGAGGAGTTGTTTGATTTTGATGTATCCAAAAAGCAATTGATCCTGAATAAAATCATCACCGACGACATCATTACAGGCGTAAAGATTGATATATCGCCTGACGTTTATAAAGATACGTGTATAGACAATTGGATATCCAAGCTGCCTGTGTTGGAAGGAAGTCAGATATTAATAGAAAAACTCATACGACACCCAATAAATGACAAGGAATTGTTGGTAAAACGACAAAACACCATAATCACATATGATATAGACATTGAGATCTTGAAAGAGTATGAAAACGACATATTATGGATTTATAAAATCGCCGAGGAAATCAATAATAACTCCTCTATTGAGATATTATTCCCTTCAACCTTCATAATCAATTACATCAACTACATTGAGCAAATATTGGATCTCTATCATCTATATAAAATCTATTTTATTCCTGCGACATCCATATTGTATCCACTAAGCACCTTTATTGCCCCTTACATATATCTTAAAAATTATTTAAAAATGAATATTTCATTCACATCGTATCTAGAGATATTTTATAATATCTTACTGCTTCTCTTCAAAACGACTGGAAACTTTCGCGCCGACATTATGAAATTCGTATCCATCTTTCTGTATGTTGGCGTATATCTCTATAATATGTATCAAACTTACGAGATCGCCTTGTTCTTACATAATACAAAATACAAGTTACACGCGAAGATGCAAGGACTCGTTCATTTCGTGAGACATTCGCAAAATATCATGAAAAACCTGCCAAGTAATATTATTGCGCCTTATTTTAACATCAAGGAAACCTATCAGCGGATCAGTATCCATAATTCAATGACCGATATTTACAGGATATGGAAGGACGACGCATTAAAGAACGATCTATCGTCTCTGCTAAAAACCATCTATGCGGTAGATGCCATTGATACCGTCAATAAACTATTGCTATCTGGTGAATGGTCAAAGGTATCGTATTCCACCCAAACTCTCTTTTGGGATGCAAAGAACCCGATATTAAAGAATGACCAAGTGGCGAACCCGGTGAATTTAAATCGTAATATAATCGTCACGGGACCGAATGCCGGAGGGAAGACTACCTATGTGAAAACCATACTGGCGAATGTCATACTAGGACATACGATAGGTATCACATATAGTTTGCGATCGCAAATGATACTCTATGATACGATCAATTCGTTTATGCGGGTGTCTGATATACTAGGGACTCGCTCCTATTTTGAAGCGGAAGCGGAGTATTGTTTAAATATGATTAAAAAGGCGGTAGATATAAGCGCGGTGAATAAGAAGGGATTGTTTTTGATGGATGAACCGATGCACTCTACGCCACCGACGGAAGGGATGGCGACAGCTTACGCGGTGATTGAATATCTTAGCAAATTGGAAGGTATTACACTGATCATCACGACACATTTTCACAAGTTGGTAAAGTTGGAGGAGTTATACCCGGAGAAGTTTATTAATTTATCGGTGGATGCGATAGCGAAGAACAACCGCTATATATTTCCGTATAAGATAAAACGCGGATATTCGTATTTATGTATTGCAATTGAATTATTAGATATAAAGGAGTTTCCTTCTGTAATTATAGAGAACGCGATTAAAATGAAAAACAAAATATGTAATGATTTTAATAAATAATGTATAGTTTTTTGTTTGACCAAACATATCTTAATTTGTTGATATTGGTAATCATTGTGTCGCTGGTAATGTTTTTATGGAGGAAACTAATCATACTAGAAGGAAACTTTTTTGTTCTAGAGAAGCGGGTGAATTTAATCAAGAAGGACGCACGAGAAGATAGTATATCGCGCAATATTGAAAAGTCGGATTCTATAATGAATGAGATATTTAAAGATTATTCACCGTCCAATGCGTGTAAGCAATCAATGTGTGGTGCTGGAATGTCCGTTTGCGTCCCTCCGGAGAATTGTCCCTATATTGTTAATGATGATGAAGATATGGTTCAGTTTGTCCCCGAGATAATCACGTTTGCGAATGGTGGTAATATCGTGGTTGATTCTTCAGGTAGTGAAGATAGCGAAGTGAGCGCGGAAGGCAGAGATGTTGGCGAAGGCGATGTGGACGCAAAAGGCGACATTGATAGAATGGTGGATACGATTATAAGTTCCAGCGAGGAGTATGAAAATAAGAATCGCGATGATGCCGACAATGACAATGACACGATGTCGGTTAGTTCGGAAATAACATTCACAAGCGACGAAAAGAAGAATGAGAAGAAGAAGTATTCAAAGATGTCATTGGATAAATTAAAAGATATATGTAATCAACATAAAATTAATAGCGAGGGAACGAGAAATCAGTTGATTACTCGTATTATAGAGGTTAAGAAATAAAATAAAAATATTGTGTTTGTATAGATATATTAATAATGAGTTTTAGTTCCTCAAAAGAATTGACTCCGCATTGTCCTATCAAAATGGCGGACGGACGCGCATTCACCGATTACAGACCGCGTTGTATGGTGAACTCTGAACTATTAGCAGACGTATATAATAACTCTATGGTGCGAAGCAGTTATGAGAGCAGGATGTTTTTACAAGAGAACGCTGAGAAATTAATGGAGCGCAACCGAACCACGATGTTAGGAAATCTCGCCCCTTGTGCTCCTTGCGCTCGTCCATTCGCCGATCAAGGCACGATGTATCCTCAACAATACGTGGTGAAATGTGATGGTGTCAGTTGTGAGAAGATTGAGGTGAATCCGAATGGTCTCGGGACAAGCACTCGTATTTATTAGTTTTAGTGTTATTAATTCTTTTTTACAAAATTATTTAAAAAATGATTAAAATAATTAAGGATTGTAGAATCACCTATAATTGAGGAGATGCTCTTTTGCAACTATACAATCGACAAAATTCCTGCGATTAAGATGATTTGTAAAACGATACTGGAGGGTTTTCTGGCGACACGCGACAATTTCACGATGAACGACGAATCCAATTTGCTCACCGACTATATAAAGGAGGTTATGAAAAACAAAAGTAAGGCGGAGAAGGATAATGCGATGAAATCAATGAGTAATATAATATGCGACGATGCCTATTATAGGAGTTTGATGGAACAGATGGGTGACTACTATGATATTGCGGATCCGTTGCTAGTCATTTGCGACAATATTTGTAGATACCACTATAATGAATTAGTAATTCACGGATGGGATGATAACGGTATGGGTATCTGGGAGCGTGAAAAGATGATGGATGACAAACTGTCTGAAAGGGTTTCTGTGAAAATGTCTATATTGTTAGGTAGGAGGATGCCTGGTCATACCTTGTAATTCTAGATATTTATAGCAGGAAAGGATATTGTCCCATAAGGTATTGTAATATGTATATTTAACTCTATTTTTTATACACCATTCTTGAACGATTGGTTTTATTTTGTGATAATGGACGTGTGATATGCGAGGGAATAGATGATGTTCAATTTGATAATTGAGTCCACCGTGAAAGAAACCAAGCATACGCCCGCCAACAGTTGAAGAACTCTCTATCTGCGAAATCGCCCAGTCATCTGGTGTTGTAAGCGTTGTCGTAACCCGATTATTCTTTACACCTACGAAGTTATGCGAAATAATAAAGTTAATTCCTAAATATATGCCACCTGTCGCCAAGGATATGCCAATGTTGAGGAGGGTATATAAGGAAGGATATAGGTATAGTGGGATGGTATAAAAGCGGATGTAAAAGGCGAGGCGTAGGAATAATGCGATTCTTTGTTCGTTTGTGGCGAGCGAGGATATACGATGTGACATATGGTTCATCTTCAAGAGGTCACCGAGTTCCGCAAAATGCCAGTTGAAGGGTAGGAGTAAGAAGAGGAACCATATGTATATTTTTTGCCAATAATGATGTGCCTTATATTTTATATCTTTGTGAAGTCGTAGTATATCTGTGGTTATGTCGGGGTCGTGTTCTATAACGTTTGTATATGCGTGGTGTAGTAATACGTGATGGTGCTTCCATAGAAGCGAACTACCCCCGATCCAATCTTGTGTATAACCCCATAACCGATTTATGATTTCTTTGCGAGAAACGGCACCGTGATTCGCGTCGTGCTGAATACATAACCCGATCATCGCCATTAAAACCCCAAGTGCTACTGACTTGCGGATTGTATATCCGTATAGATAGTTATGGTATTCAATGTATGTCTCGGCGAACATAATGGCGATCGCTTTCATCCACCATTCGCTTGTTGCATATGGATAGGGGACTGCCTTTGCGACACTCGCTTTCAATTCATTAAATAGTGCTGAATTTAATGAATAGATAGTATCATTTGCGATGCTCGCGATACCAGTGATGCCCGCGATGCTCCTTACTTTGTATTTATCCAGCGTATGTGTGCGAATACGATGATGAGGATGTAGCATATAGTAGTGAATTGTTGCGTCTTTGCCTCCGAATATGGCGAGACTATTCGCACCTCCAGGATGGACTTTAGAGAACTCGCGTAAATCATATACGATACCTTCTAATAAAACTTGGTGGTCAGGTATCGTATCCGTCATATTATATAATCATATAAAGGTATTATTTATGTATTTTTATTTGGGGATAGATACACTGTCAAATGATGATAATCCATCGCGTCTCCTAATAAACGTTCTATAGAGATCTTCAATCTTTGCCAATGTTTTTTTAGGGTTTAGATTGGGGAAGTTGCTTTTCACCTTGGGTCGCATTTCTTTTACAAACTTTTTATATTCCGCTAATCTCTTCTTCGCAGCGGCGACTATGTTTGCTTCAGTGGAGGAAACAAGAGGAACCGGCGTATGAACCATCGCCTTCGGTTTAGCATTCGGTTTTGCCTTTGTGTTTGCCGCGTTTGTGGAAATATAAAATGGGGTGGTATTAATGACATTAGGTGGGCGTTTCGTGATGAACATTCCCATCGGAGCATATTTTAAAAACTCTTGGATGATACATTCAAAGATGTGATTTTCAAAGTGTTTTTCGCCGTTCTTCGCGTTGTTTTTTGCGAATTCCTCTGTTACCAAATTTTGTAATGTATTGTGAATGGATAATGCGCTTTTATGAGTGGGTTCGGGATGTATATTAGGGTAATTCTCAATGCTGTGCAACTTACTATTAAAAAAACTATGAATGATATTTGTATAATCATATGAAATCATCCTGACCTGACTATTCACAATCCCTGGTAATACAGTCTTCTTATATTCTACAATCGGACTCGCGAATCCATAATCATAAATGATGATATTGTATTTACACGCCTTTAAGTAATAACTGGTTCCATTAAAGATGTAATGGTAATACCCCTTGTCATTATTGTCCTGATACAAGAAGTTTCCATAATGAGGGTCTCTATGAATGTGTCCAAGAACGTTATGGAATGTAGCGATGGATATAAAGGTTTGTATTAAGATGTTAAAGGTCAAGTCGGAATCACTTACGACATTGCGTTTAAATATAAGCGTTTTAAGGTCACCGTCGGCAAGTTCGTTTACACTTACTAATTTTAATCTATCAGCGATCTGTTTCGTACATACGCAACTGCCGTATATCATAAGGAAATGTCTTGATCTCTTCTTTAAAAGTATTTCATCTGTTATCTTTGTCATTAGTTTCACTTCTTTTGCGTTATCGGCATCTGCTTTCATAACTTTTGAGGCGATTGGATAGATGCCTAAGAAATCTGGAATACTTGTTAAATAAATAGCTCCATATTTACTTGGAGTTCCTATTTGTTTTTCAAGATTTATAACGTTTCGTATCGTGTATCCGTTAACACCATTAAATACCTTCTTTTCTAAACAATCGTTTGAATTTAAAGATGCTATTCTTTTTGACACTAATTTATAAGTATTTACGCGATTATTTATATTATTCTTATTTGCGATAAGTTTATCACGAAGAAACTTTTGAATCTTCGTAGCTTTTTGGTTTTTATAAAAATCACTTGAAAACGCATGAGACTCTGAACTATTTAATGGTTTATTGGAAAGCGACATCGGTGTAAATCGTTCTTTCGCAGGTTTTGCGATCAATCGTCTTTTTATCGCCGCTTGTAATACTCTTATACGTTTATTTTTCTCTACCAGGTCTTCTTTGCTACTGGATTTTGACTTTTGAATACTGGAGATCTTTTTCATCATACTACGTATTTTCAAATAATCTACGGAACCTTTGCGAGGGATACACCATTTATCGCTTCCCTCATTGTATTTCCGCAACGCATCCATATACTTCATTTTACCTGTCTATTCCTATATATTACATATATTTAATTTAAAAAAATAATAAAAAAGTATTTATTTATCAATACGAAAAGGAGACGCGTTGATAACATTTCGGGGTCGCGAAGTGATAAACATTCCAGGTGGCGCGTGCTTTAAAAACATATGTTCAAGAATAAATCCGAATAGAGAGAACGCGTAAGTATTCACTGTATGTTTAATGTTGTAATCTAATTCATGAACTATATTGTGATATAAGGAGTGTTTAAATTCAATCATTGTGTCGCTCAAACGTTTATCAAGTATTGCCAATGTCCACCCATTGTTATTCTTCCTAATAAACGCGTTAATTATTTTTGCGTAGTCTTTGTAAACATATATCTTACTATTTTTTTGGGTATTGTTGCCTGTATATGAATTTATTTCTCTCGCAAAACCAAAATCGTAAATAAGAATATTATATGCACATGATTTCAAGTAATAATCTTTCCCGTTAAAAATATAATGATAATATCCTTTTTCAGTATTCGTTTGATATAGAAAGTTCCCGTAATGTGTGTCACGATGCACATATCCCACAAGGTTATGAAAGGTTGCGATGGATATAAAGGTTTGTATGAATATGTTAAACATTAATTCGCTGTTCCCGACGACATCTTTCATATTGGTAAGCATTTTAAGGTCGCCATCCGCCAGCTCATTTATGCTTATTAATTTTAATTTTTCGGCGATTTGCTTTGAACACGTACAACCTCCATAAATCATAAGGAAATGTCGCGATAATTTTTTTAAAAGTATTTCTTGTGTGATTAATGACATAATATTAACCTCGTATATATTGCTCATATTATAAGACATAACCTTTGTAGCGATCGGGTATGTGTTCGCTAAAGATGGAATAGCGGTCAAATAGATGATACCGTATTTACTTTTCGTTCCAATTCTTTTTTTAAGATTTATAATATTACGTATTGTGTATCCAGAGGTGCCGTCTGCGAATTTCTTAGTTTCTAAGCAATCGTCGTCTTTTAGCAAAGACAGTTTATCCTCAAGATAATGATACTGTTTTATGCGATTTGTCATAGTATGATTATGTGGTCGCAAGGGTTTTGCGGATATAGGTAAGTCTTTTGAGAATACTCGCATACACGATTCATATGAAGGGTCTGCTTTATCACACGCTTTTTTATGATTCATTCTATATAATACGTATTATTATATAAATAATAATCTATAATAATTATGAATAACGGATATGGATATAAATATAGATAATATAGATATAATTGAGGAAATCATACAATATACCACGAAACCCACGGTTATGTCTTTCTCGGTGATAGGATATTTTAGTATGATCTATGGACTCATAAGGTATATGAAGAACAGGGAACCGTATTCGTTAAAAGTCCCTATGTTGTTCTATAATAATGCGCAGATCGCACTGAATATCTATATGGTATATGGATTATCTGCCGTTATTTCGTATCCAAACATATACGGGATTAATATACCTTATACGCGCGATTTACGGTATTACGTATATATTCATTATTTATCAAAGTATTTTGATTATTTTGATACACTTTTTATTATTTTACGCGGGAAAGAAAAGCAACAGTTGTCGTATCTCCACGTATATCATCATAGCACGATAGGGGTCATATGGGGTTTTTTATTGTATCGCGGACACGGAAACGGCACCGCTGCGTTCGGGTGTTTTATAAATAGTGTAATTCATTTAATTATGTATAGTCATTACCTATGTACGTCTCTGGGATACCGCAACCCATTTAAAAAATATATTACCCGCACGCAATTGCTACAGTTTGCGGTATGCTTGCTACATTCGCTTATTGTGATTTGCGTTGAGGATATTGTTCCTCGCCGGTATGCGCTAATAGAGTTGGTATATCAAACGAGTATGCTTGCGCTATTTAGCAACTTTTATATCAAGTCTTATTCATTGCCAAATACAAAAAGGATATAAAAATAAGATGCTATATACATATAGCTTAAGGCGAACAAAAAATGCAACAACAACAATACCGATTCAATAGACGTTCATCAAACTTCGACGAACTCAGGAAGAACGAGACAACATCAAGGGCGGGTCTTGGATGGGAGACGGGCGAAGAAGAGCGAGTTCTTTCTATGCGATTGAACAAGGCGTCTTTTGATGAGATTGCGAGCGAACTCAAGAGGACTTCGCGTAGTATTCAAACGCGTATCTATCAATCGGTATGTAAATCAGTAGAGACTGAGAATGAGGATGAATCGTCGCTTATCGCAAAGTATGATCTTGATGGCGAGGATTTCATTCTGTTTAAGACCCAGAGACAGGAGAAACTCAATAAGTTTGAAAGTAGAAAAAATGGGGGTGAAGGTGGTGATACGAAACCCTATAGGAAACCGAGACAATTTGACGGTGGAGCGAAGTCTCAATATACGACACCGTATGAAAATAAAACGTATAGTTTGAGGAATGAATTGAATACACTACGTCAAGAAGTGTATGAACTGCGAAGGATCGTGAATGACTTGAAGTGAGTATATGGTAAATAGTGTAATTTATTTTTGTGGTTATGGGTTTAATTGATATTGACGAGTTTCATTAACAATGAGATGGAACTTAAGAAATTATCAATCTTGCCAATGTCATACATATTATTTTTATCCAATTCAACAACCAAAGTATCGTTCTTTGTTGAAATTTGAATGTATTTTACGGCGCTAACATCAATATAGATGTTAGAGAGTATCAAGGTCTTCGCGATTTTATCGGTATTGTTAATATGCATTGGATTCCCAGAGTTATTGTCATTCATAACCTGCGTATTATTGAGGTAGTTGAGGATATTCAAGATATTGATTGCGTTCTGTATATCCGCGAAATGATTGTCTTTGATGATGCGATACACCCGCTTAAAGTTGCGTATACCGATTAAATACTTCATATACATATATTTCTCGTTACATACAAGTAGATTCGTATTACTATTCCTCAACTGCAAAGAGGGATGTTTGTTGATTTTAGAGAATAGAAAACCGTCTGCGAATATCGCGAGAGTCACAAGAATCGTGATGAAACACATAAACTTCATTTGTGCCCCTTCCTTTGTTTATCTATAAAAAAGAACATACCACTATCATTTTTTATATAAGAATAAAATCATATAAAAAATGATTATTACCATATATTAATATCTACTTGCTTATATCCTAACCGAATGGAGTATGATGATGATATTTGGAATATATTAACGAATATAAAGAATGACGATCAGGCTACTGTCACGGGAACTTCGTCCGCTTCTGTATTGGATATAAGCAAATTAGATATTAATAGTAATTCTTGTGGTTGTGGTTGTAGCGAGGTGATTAGCGAAGATCACATGCAAATATGTAAAAATTGTTCGGCAATTGTCTCTAAAATGATAGAGAATACGGCGGAATGGCGTTTTTACGGGAATGACGATAATCGCGATGGTGACCCTTCGCGTTGCGGATTACCTACCAATAATTTACTACCGAAATCATCCATTGGTTCTATGATTGGGTGTGGATACAAGGACAACATTGATATTCGTCGTATCCGGATGTTCCAAATGTGGAATAGTATGCCTTATGACGAACGAACGCTATGGAATGTATTTGATAAGATGACAGGAAATACGATTAACAATGGGATACCACAAAAGGTCATTGACGATGCCAAGGTTCTCTACAAAAAAGCGTCAGAAAAGAAAATATCGCGAGGAGATAACAAAGAGGGATTGATTGCGTCGTGTATCTATCACGCGTGTCTTATCAACAAGATACCAAAAAGTTCAAAAGATATTGCGGCAATGTTTAATATATCCCATGTAACCCTAAATAAGGGGAATTCGCGTTTTCAAACGCTTTTACAGATTAACGTATCTTCGCCAGAACCTATGGATTTTATAGCACAATATGGCAACAACCTGAATATGCCTATCAAAGACATTGAGAAATGCAAGTTGCTCGTCCGTTTGATTGAAGATAACGATATTATGAATGATAATTCTCCTACATCCTCTGCTGCGGGTATTCTGTATTATTATGCGAATGTCAAAAACCTCGGATATACGAAAAAGATGTTTGCGAAAGCATGTAATGTATCCGAGGTTACGATTATAAAATGCTACAAAATCATCAACAATCACCACGATTTTATAATATCACATAAAAGCAATCTGTTTGAATAACTCGTTCATATAGATAGATATATAATCCTTTAATAAGTAATATAAGTTATACTGTGTAATACTTAGAATGGAAAATGAATTATACACTTCCATAAGTAACGGGGATATACAGAACAGCATAATGCTAAGCACGAAGATAATTTTTTTATATGAAACAATTGATATTTTGGAAAACGTGTTTATAAACATTTGCGCGTATATTGGTTCGTTTATTTCATTGTATGATATAAGTAAATTGACAGATATTTATAGTTCTCTCAAAAAAATTATAGAAGACGAAAAGTTGGTGATCAAGGATATCTATGTCATTATCTCTAAAATGTGTATCGTATGTGATATATACAATAAGCACCCAAGTGCGAAATGTGGGAATATGTCTATCAAAGTTTTAAAAGACAAAATATCCGCACAGTTTAACAATAACGACTTGAAGTTGTCGCATAACGGTATTATGCGGTTTGACGGGGTATTACCACCACACGATCACGAGAATTATGGGTTGGCGATAAAAATTGTTGCGATCATCATTAAAACAATTAAATCTACGGACGATATCTCCGTAGATGATGGGAATACGCTGGTAGATATAGCGAATAAACTTCGGCATATCATAGATTATATATTGAGGACGAAGTATAAATTTGAAACGAAATTTTATAATAGTGACAACGATAATGCGTGGTTTTTATGGGGCGTATTCTGTATATTATATAAGGGCGATATATTTAATGACGCGTTCTGGTTGTATAACTACGAGTATAAGAAGAAGTATCGCGCAAAACGCGTAGGTATCTTATGGTCTCTACCGATTATTAGCATCTACACGCATAAAAGCGATATATCCAAGGGATGGAACACAAAAGAAGCAATGGTGATCGCTAAGATTGAAGAGATATCCATACATTTATATAATGAACTGCGAAGAAAGATAATTAATGAAAACCCAGATAAATTTGAAAAAAAAAGCAAGGAACCTGATGATAAATATGATGGTTTAAAATATATCCTAAGTTATGTTCCTGTGATCAGTAATGGGGGTAGCGGAGGTAGTTATGGAGGATACAGCGGTAGCGAGACAACCGCAAAATTCAAGGAAGAAATAAGGCATATCTCGTATTGATTTTTATTTATTTTTATAAAAATTGCTTTTATTTTTTAAACGTATTAGAATACCATATAATGACCGATTATAAGAAAATGTTGTGCGAAGATATGAAATTGTTTATCTTTGAATGGGTTATCCTAAATCCAGAAGCAGGGAAGGGTATCAAGTATGTTCGCAATTTGAACAAACAGGAATTAATAAAGGTATGTTTATACATTGAGGGTAAATTGAGCAGGGATGAGATGATGGAGGTTATTATTGCGAAACAAGAATATTACAGGCGATACGCGAGAAGGAAAAAAGATGGTTGTTCATCCAGTGAATCCAGTGAATCTAGCGAATCTAGCGAATCCAGTGAATCCAGTGAATCTAGCGAATCTAGCGAATCTAGCGAATCTAGTGAATCTAGCGAATCTAGCGAATCTAGCGAATCTAGTGAATCTAGCGAATCTAGTGAATCTAGCGAATCTAGTGAATCTAGCGAATCCAGTGAATCTAGTGAATCTAGCGAATCTAGCGAATCTAGTGAATCTAGCGAATCTAGCGAATCTAGCGAATCTAGCGAATCTAGTGAATCTAGCGAATCTAGTGAATCTAGCGAATCTAGCGAATCCAGTGAATCTAGCGAATCTAGCGAATCTAGCGAATCCAGTGAATCCAGTGAATCCAGTGAATCTAGCGAATGAAACTTCTTAGATAAATATGTTCTAATATCTATATCTTTTTATGATAATTGATTCTATCTATTGAAATATATAAGTTAGAGCAAAACACAATCCAAAGCGAATCCAAAGCGAATCCAAAGCGAATCCAAAGCGAATCCAAAGCGAATCCAAAGCGAATCCAAAGCGAAAACCGAAAAATTGATATAAAGTTTATTACATAATTATATTAAAAACGATGGCATTTTGCGAGAACTTCTTTGAGACAATTGATACCCCTGAGAAGGCTTATATTCTCGGCGTAGTAGCTTTTAATAACTACAGCGACGACGAGAACACAAAAGACATAAGTGTATATTTTGAGGTTAATAGTGTTGAGGATCACGAGAATCGCTCACGACACGTTTTGTATGATTATTATCTTGATTTAGGAGACGAAGACAAAAAAAACTATCCGTATTTCAACAATATTGAGACGCTGGCGGAATCTTTGCGCAAGATAGGGGAAGTTTCGTATACTGCGGATACTTCGGATATGCGCTGTGTCATTGAACTTACGATTACCTCACAAAAAATCAAGGATGATATCGCGTCTCATCTGGATATTAAAAGGTGCCAGTATAGCGACATGACTGACTTTATTACCAAGTGTTATGAAGCGGATGCCAATGTGTGTAATCAGTTTGTGAAGGCGTATATTGAGAAATTCGCTTGTATTATGAATGATAAGTTGAACATTTCGTTTTACAATGATGCGACAGCGGACAGTATTGTCAAGTTGTATGATATTCCATATATCCGCAACAAAACACTTAAATTCCACGTAATCCAATATAATTGCGTGAATATGATTGATCTGCTTGGGATGATTTATAGCGATTATGATTGTCCTTACTATAATAATTATATTTATGGGTATAATAATTGCGACGGACGCGATAGCGTTTCTATCCCGATTATCAAGGTGTTTAAAGTAGATGATGAGGCAGTAATGCCAACGAAGGCGAGATACTCGGATGCTGGATACGATTTGACGATTCTTCGCGAATTTAAGGTGCTAACACATAATACCTCACTATACGATACAGGAATCCAACTTGAAATACCGAATGGTTATTATGTTGAAATTGTCCCACGTAGTTCAATAAGTCGCTCAGGATATATGCTTGCGAATAGTGTAGGAATTATTGACCAAGGATATCGTGGCAATCTGTTTATTGCTCTTACAAAAATAAATGATGATCCCGAATCTGCCGTTCAGAAACTTAGTTTGCCTTGGAAATGTTGTCAGATGATTGTAAAGAAACAAGTCTATTCACGGTTAGTAGCAGGTGATGCTGGGAAGGAGATAGAACAATCCAGTAGAGGCACAGGTGGATTCGGTAGCACGGGAAAATAATTTTAATATGTATGCGTCGTCATACGATGATTCACTTTGCTACACATAGTATCAAAGGTTTCAAGTGAATAATTTAGAAAGAAGTTGTTGCGCGAATAAGAATCGCCACAAATAAAGATGTGTGAAAACATGTTTTTTATTTTTTCACGAATAATGATATTATTGATTCCATAATTCCATAGATACATACTGTGTTTTTTGATAGGACATACGATATGTAATTTATCTAATAGATGCGTTTTTATGTCGTATTCGTGTTTAAGGTGTTTGTCAGAATATACACTCTCACAGTCAATGTTATATTTGGATACATTATTAAGATATTTTCGCTGATCTTTTGTCAAGAAATTAAAGCGCTGTAAATTGCTTTTTGAGATTGCCAAAATGATAATCGTAGAGATGTAGGTATTTGTTCGCGTTGAGGAATAAATGATGTTGTTGCTCTGTGTAATGTCACGTATCTCGGTGTTGAAAAGAAACTCTACATTTTTTGTTTTTAAATATGCGATAAGACGTTCAATTAATACAGATATATCGTCAGTCAAGATAAAATATTCTTGTTGCGTGTTGATATCCGATGAAAACATAACAAGTGCATCCATTGCTGAAATATTACTATAGATATGCTCAAACGCTTCTAAGTTGTTTTTTAGGATATTATAATCGGTGATGGATAGAATGGAACGGCAAAACTTGACGAATGATTGTGTATTTAAGGTTTTTTTTGGTATTAACTTTGATTTATTAATGATACCTGATAATACGGTTGTCGTCTTTTCATTATATTTCAAAGTATAAGATTCATATTTGATTGAAAAACGATTCAATAGATGGATGTATAATTGATGTGATTTATTGAATACCCGATAATTATTACGGTGCTTGCTATTTAATTTGTCACAAGACAATCTCTCAATGATTGAAATGCGATAACCGTTATCAGTGCACCGAAGTGCTGAATATAACCCGACAATATTACAACCAACAATAATAATATTATTTATTGCCATTTTATTATAAATAAATATGAGTATATTTTTATATAGTGTGAAATTTTTTAATTCTACAGTAAGGATAGGATTATCACAAAATGAACTATATAGACGCATTGCGTAAATATAACGAAGGCGATGATAAATGGTGCGTTCCTCGCAAAGGCACCGAAGATTATTTGAAAATACGCAGTATGATGAATAAGGGAACGAAAGGAACGAAATGAACAGAAAAATACAAAGTAAGAGATTGGTTTCCATACGACAAAATAAAAAAGAGTTCGCTTTTTTCATTAAATCCGAATGCGATTGCTTTTTTGTCCGAAAATAAAAAATACATAGATTACCGCCAGTTATCAAAGAATAAAAATAGAAAAGCGATTGAGTTATTAAAGGAAAAACCGAAAAAAGCAGATTGGCGCGCGGTATCGCGTAATATAGCAACCGAAGCAATAGAATTATTAGAAGATTATAAGAAAGATATAGATTGGGACGAATTATCTGGTAATACGAATCCGCGCGCGATTGAATTATTAAAGGCGAATCCCGAAAATATAAACTGGGATATATTCTCCGGTAATATAGCGAACGAAGCGATCGCCTTTTTATGTTTGAAAAAAAATTTTGATAATATAAACTGGTCTGTATTCTCCGGTAATACAAACACGAAGGCGGTTCAATTATTGAAAAAAAATATAAGAAGGGTAGATTGGGGAGAATTATCTGGGAATACCAACTCATTGGCAATTAAATTATTAGAAAAAAATATAGATAACAAGGATATAGATTGGGACTTGGTATCACAAAATCCAAGTGCTATTCCTTTCATACAGAAGAGAATAAACTATGAAATATCTATGAAAATGAATAGCACAAAGATAAATTGGGCATATTTGTCCGAAAATTCACGTGCGATTCCATTATTGAAAAAATATGCGGATTTAATACGATGGGATTATCTGCCAGATAATACGAACCGGAAGGCGATTCCATTGTTGAAAAAACAAATAAACGAAGACCCTGACAGTATAGATTGGGAAAAGTTATCCAGAAATCCGTTGGCGATTGAGTTATTAGATAAAAACAAGGACAGGATCGTTTGGTCTGCCCTATCTTCCAATCCGGGTGCGATTGAATTGCTAAAAGAAAGAATAGAATATGAAGGAAAATTAAAGAAGAAGGACTATACTATATTATCTAATAAAATAGATTGGGGTATTTTAGCAGCGAACCCTTGTATATTTATGATTGACGATAAATAACGCGATTACACTTCAATATAAATAAGATTTAATTATAGTAGTTATCTTAGTTATCGTAGGTTATCTTATGGGTGTGAATTCATCAAGACAATATACATATCAACAATATTATAATGCTGAGCAAAAAAGCGGGGCGATAGAAGAGATTGACTTTAAAAATATAGATATTGATAGTATAAACCCATACGAAGTATTAAATGTATCAAAAAACTTTACATGGAACGAGTTGAAAGAGTCGTATCGCAAGTTGGCAATGAATACACACCCTGATAAGCAAGGTGGAAACAGAGAATTATTTAATATTATCACACATTGCTTTAAAAAACTCGCAGAGGAACTGAAACTGCGCGAGGAAGTGAACGCGCATCACAATCTTAAGAAACAATCCAACGATTATTTCCACAAGATGACGAATGACACAATGCCGCATCCGAGCGAAGTATCTGAAAAGATGACAGCGGATAAGTTCAATAAAAACTTTGAAAAATGCAAGTTATATGACGATGAGATTGAATTTGGGTATGGTTCAAAGATGGATGAATCTACAAAAGTCCGCGAGGATATCAACATAGAAAAACTCATAAAAAAGAATAAGATTGACAACGAGAGTTTCAACGCGTTATTCAATAAAAATGTGCCGGTGAATAAGGCACTTATTAAGTATCGCGAACCGGAACCGCTCATACTCGCAAAGACTCTACAATTTACCGAGTTGGGTGGAAAACGTCCCGACGATTATTCTAGTAGTATTGAAAAAACCAATGCCAACACATTAGCATATACCGATTATATGAGGGCACACGACGGAACCCGGTTAGTGGATCCACGTTTAATGAAAAATGTAAAGGAATTTAAAAGCGTAGATGAATATGAAGCGTATCGCGAGAATAAGGCGAAGAAAACCTTGTCCGCACGCGAGTTGAAAGTTGAGGAATTAAAGATCGCAAAGGAGAAGAAGGCGGAAGAAGATCGCCTAGAGCGACTCAAGTTATATGATAAGAAAATTGAAAAGTCTTATGAGAAGGCGAGTCAGTTATTTTTGCGATAATATCTTCCCTAAATATATCTTGTTTTTCGTATTGGTGATACATTTGAAAAGTTCATTCTTGTTTTTATGTGTATCTTCCCATCCATATTGAAAAAGGTCACGCGATATCTGTTTGTTTGTATAAAGGTAATTATTCATATTGAATTTGCGTCCCCACATTTTACGATGGATAGAGATGGTAGTTGGACAAGTCTGTTTCTTGTCATATTTATAATCGCGGAATATCTCTCCGTCCATATACTCTGTTCCTTTGTATTGTTTGCCCATCGCATCACCGGATACAAAGGGAATATACGTGCTACATAAACTGAAATCTATTAGATCATTGATACTGTCAAACCTAGATATCTTTTCATTTTTCATCTTCTTTACATTTGTAGATATCACAGATATATTATTGAAATTACGAGGTGTCTCACGATACCGAAGTTTCAAGTTATCCCCAATGTTTTTTTGAAAAGTTCGCAAGTCCTTATACATCGCAATTTCGTTTATATCCGCGCCAATCATATAATCCCAAATAGTATCCGGATTTGACAAGTCGTCTTCTTGTGTATATAAGATGGAACAAATCGCCCCACCAGATATACCGGTGATATTCGCGTCAGGAAGTGGGAAATGTTTCTTTATATACCCGATGATACCTATACTATAGGGTAGAAACATACCTGTTCCATAGATATTTATATTCATATAAGCATTTGCGGAGGATGATAGAAACAGTAAGGACGACAGAAGGAGTAAGAAACGCATAAGACTAATTATATAGATAGATATTATTTACTGTTAAATAAAAAATATAAAAATAGATAACACATACAGATCCTAACTTCTTATTTCTACCTATTTCTACCTACTTCTTATTCCTTGGATTTACGAGGATCCCTCAGTATCCGTAGCGTCTGCGTCCTTCGCAGAATCCACCTTCGTTACTTCTTTCTTCCCTCCCTTCTTTTCTTTCTCTTCTTTCTTCATCGTTGGTCTCTTCGCGAAAGGAACTGGTTTTGCCACCTTTTCCTTCTTCTCTTTCTTCTCAGTCTTTTCTTCATTATTTTCCTTTTTCTTCTTCTTTCCATCCTTCTTATCCTCAACTACAACCTCTTCCTTTTCTTCCTCTTCCTTTACTTCCTCTTCCTTTACTTCCTCATTTTCTGTCTTTTCATCCTCTTCATCCTTCAACTCTTCGTTCCTCTTTTCCAACAATTCTTCCAGACGAATTTCCCAGAGTTCGGCAAGGTTCGCCTCTCTTTCTTCTTCGCTATATTCGTCCTTGTGCTCAATCACAAACTCCTTGTAAATTTTCCAGAGTTTGGCAACCTCTTTGAATAGGTTTTGCGGACTCAGTCCGGAAATAACCGCTTTGACCTTAGGGCGGTGACCGTCCGTAAACTTCATATAGTCAGAGACTGGTTTCTTCACCTTCTCAATCTCATTGCCCTCGTCATCTACCTCCTTCTCCTTTTCTTTTTTTGCTCCACGCTTCACAGCGGGTTTCTTCACAACCTTTGCTGCTGCTTTCTTTGCCTTCTCTTCCTCTTTTTTCTTTTCATTGATGATCTTCATCGCACTTTTGAAATACTCCTCAACCTCCTTTTTGGTATTCAGGGAATCAGGCATATCTTCCATCGCCTGCTTCATAAGGAAAGCATAAGTCTCCTCTGTTGAAGTGGGGTTCCTTGTAATGTTGTAGTAAAGAGAGTCAGCGTTCATCTTTGTTGGATGGGTTCGCTTTGGTTCGCTTTGGTTCGCTTTGGTTCGCTTTGGTTCGCTTTGGTTCGCTTTGGTTCGCTTTGGTTCGCTTTGACTTTCGTCTGGACTTTGTGTTTGTCTCTGCTATAATTTTCAATTCACTCAATCAATTTTTTAAATATATCTTGACAAATAGAACATATTTATCCTAATTATTCGGTGTTGTAATAATTCTCTATGTATTCATCCTATATATGTCAAATGACAAAGCGGACGCGAAAGATAACCACGCAATGTAGGGTAATAGCGCAGCAATCGCATAATATCTAGTATTCGCGTCATAGTTATCTTGGAAATAGAATTGTAGTAGTGTTGCGATCGCAAAGATTAAACTGAATATGATGATTATGAACCCATTCAATAACCCGTTCTCTCCAAAAAACGTAGGTATATAAAGAAAGTTAAAGAGCAATGCCACGATCGGAATGACCCAATATTTAAAATCCTTGAAATAGATAATGGATTTGTTTGTCCCGCGTCTATAATCATATAGCGCATAACTGTAGATGATACCGATCGCCAAATATAGGATTGTCCAAGCGATACCAAAAGCATAACTTGGTGGGTTATATGCGGGTTTCTTGAGGTTCTTGTAATTCGGGTCGTCCCACGCTTTCCTATACATTGCCCCGATTGTCATACCAACCGCTAAAGGTAAAATGATAATGATACCTATTATTATATATTTTATTACATCTGGATTCACACTTGTCGTGAAGCACATTATATCTCCTAGGCAAATTGCGGCGCTCATTCCTTCTATTCTTATAATATTTATTATTCTTGAATGAAAACAGCAGAATATTTACTATTTAAGATTTATTTTTATTACTAATCTAAATGACAGAAAAAACACTTGAAGAATTATGTAATATTCTTCCGCGAAGCAAACGGAACACCAAGTATGGGAACAAAGCAGGTGCATACCCTGTATTCAAAGGTTTGGCGATTGTTGATAGTTTTATGGATACCCCAGATTACGAAGGGGAAAGTCTCATTATAGGGGATGGCGGATCGCCAAATGTTCAATACGCATATCAATTCTCAGTGAGCGACAACTGCTATATTCTACAAAATAAAAACAAATCGGTCGTAAATTTAAAATATATTTACTATTACTTAGCGAATAACTTGGATAGTATGAACAAGTTATATATAGGACATGGAGAAGGAATAAAGCATATTTCAAAATCTGCTGTGAAAGGAATTACGATCCCGATTCATTCTCTAGAAAAACAGAATGAGATTGTGGAGTATTGCGAAAATAACGAAAGCAATATCCGACAGTTAGAAAAAGAAATTGAAGAGAACAAAGCACGTATAGGAGAGTATATAAAGGGTAGCCGCAAATAGAAAATATAGGATGCTTTTATAAAAAATATAAAAATAATATATAATTTATATATAGAAAGTATCACCTATGAGTAAGAGGAAAGGTAAAGGAACAATAATAAACGATGAAGAATTAAAAATGTTGGAAGAATTAAAAGAATCACTTAAAGTAAAACTTGGTTACATGCTACAAAATGATGGTCTTCTTGCCTTAAAACACCGACAAGAACATGAAGTTCTTACCTTAGAACAACAACTACAAAATGATGATCTTGCTTTAAAACACCGACAAGAAGATCTTGTCTTCAAACAAGAAAGTAACTTACGACGCGATGAATCAGACGAAAGAGCGCTAGCAGAAGAAGAAAAAGCACTAACAATAGAAAAAAAAGCAGTAAACAGCGAATACATAAGAAGAAGAGGAAACCTACTAGGAAAACACAAAGATGAAATTAATCAAATAGAAATATATAAAACACTTAATAAAAAACTCGCGAATGAAGTAATAGAAGTAATGGACAAGGACAAACTTCTTCAATTAAAAAAAACTATAAACGAATTACACTCTGACTTAATTTGGAATAATGTTGATACATTTATTAGCACAGGAAGACTTGGAGGTTCAACCCTTCAAAAGAAAAGGATTCTTAAAGCGCCAACAAAAGGGAAAGGTGTGAAAGCAAAGAGACCCGTGAAACGGACTAATAAGGCAACAAAATAGGATACGCTGTCTTCCTATCAATATCATAATCAAAGCGGATAATAAACCGATTATTTATGTGATATCCGAGGATGTCTTCTAGAATATATTTATCTTTTCTTTGTCTTTGCGTCAATACACCAATGTCATCTTCAAGACATTCAAGATCGCGTATATATGCGTTGAGAATATCCTTGATACGATTATAAAACGATATGACATTAAATAATAATTCCGCCATACACGAAAACGGTTCGGGATGTTGTAATATAAATGTTCCTCTGTGAATTCTTAGTTGCGTACTACTATATTCATTTACAAACGCCCAATAATATCTTTTATTCGCTTTGTAGAGGGTGTAAAATATTTCATTTGAAATCTCTATGTTGTCCAATGTTATCTCCAAACTCTTGGTAAAATGAGACCGCTGATAAATCGCGGTTTCAGGTTGGAATAGTTCACAACATCTGTTTTTATATTTATATTTGAAAATATCATATACACTATTGATATTCAACATTCCTAAGTAATCCAAGTCATATACAAAAGGGTCGCTTGTGACCTCTAACAACCTGTGAAAATGTTTCGCATTCTTGTAAATCTCCGTCTGTTTCATATCGCGTAGTATAGACGAATATAGGTTCCTGTATATTAACGTTTTGATATCCTCGGGCAATACTTCAATTCGCGTAGGCATTCCGATGTGTATCGTTGTATTACTCTCTATATGTCATTTTTTTTATATATAAGGAAATTATGAACCACCTATATGACTTACCGGAGGACATACAAACCCTTATATACAAGAAGGTATTTACAGGATGCATGAAACAGATTGAGAATACCAATGGGAAGACATTATGCGATTTCTATGATATACTCGCGAAATCCAAACTGCGCTATTGTGTGATTGGTGGCGAGGATGCCAAGAATATCTATTTATATCGCTCGTATTATATCAAAGAGGATAGGAAGCTATCCAAAATAAAATATATAGAATATCCTGTCATTTATGTTTCAGTTGACGTGGAGTATATTCAAACGATTATTGAGGAGTTCGCTGCGATCATCTATAATGATGATAATGATGATAGGAATCTTATGCGATTACATAGATGTCGTAGCGGCATCTATAATTTACAATATACAGGTGATACATTCCGTATATTTGTAGATAAAAATAAATTATCCTGTAGGGTTGATTTAGAGATCGCAATTATTCTAGGGTATGAATTGTTCTATTATTGTCTGAAACTAATTCACCACCTGGAATTAAACACTTACGACGAAAACGGCGATATACAAAGACTTATTGAAGAACTCGCGGAACATAATTTATTTGAAGGATACGTCATTTACAATGATGTTGTCACTGTTGGTTTAGGTAGCGAACGCTAACAGACTATGCGGTAGGTTCGTTGCCCTTATGATAGAGATCACCTAACGGTTTGTTCCATTTTAGTCTCTCCTGTGTCAAGTCGCGACCTCGCATATATTTAATGAAATTAATTGCCTCATCCTTATTCTCTACACGGAAAAACCCGTTCAAGTCAGCGATACACTTTTGATTATTATGAATAGACGATAGAATGATGTTATTCATCATCTGTTTATATACATCCGAAATAAATGGGGGTTGTTCAACGAGCCATTCCTTATACATCTTATCGTAGGTTTCCTTGCCGATCGCGAGCGTTTCTGTCATATCGTTGTCATATGTGATGACCATATCATTCTCTATAAAAGAGATATCTACCAGCTGATTATTAACATTTTCCATTTTATTATATTACTATATTATTATTATAATAATTGTTTATATATATTATATTATATAAAATAATTACCTTATAGTAATAAAATAATCACATAATAGATGAGATACTATGATTTAATTATTGTAGGCGCTGGACCCGCTGGGTTAGCATTGGCGCACGCGTCAAGTTCCTTGTATCGCAGGATATTAATTATTGACAAGGAGACCGAGATTGGCGGATGTCACCGCGTTAAACGGAATGCGGACGGGTTATTCACTGAACACGGACCGCGCATCTACTTATCTTTTTATTACAATTTCTTTAATCTTATGAGCGAGATGGGATTAAACATCAACGATGTATTTATGAATTATAAATATTCTATTATTGATGTCGTGAAGGAAAAATTGCTGCCTTATTATACATTTTATGAGTTCTTGATGTTCTCCTTGGCATACCTACTGTATGTGATCAACGACGACTATGGGAAAGACATCAGTTTGTATGAATATCTACGAGGGCACGGGTTTTCACTCAAAGTCATTGATGTATTTGACAGACTGTGTCGTTTTACCGATGGAGGCAATGTTTATTCGTATAGTTTAAACAAAATATTAAAACTGACGGACAGTAGTCCTATGTTGCAAATATATCAACCGAAAGCACCGCTTGATGTCGTGTTATTTAGCACCTGGAAGAAATTTCTTAGTAATCGCGGAGTAGATTTTATGCTCGGGTTTCACATCACCGATTATGATCTCCAAAATAATAATGTGGAAACCATAACCCTAAGTAATACCGAGAAAATAAGGTGTGGAAAACTCGTATTCGCGGTTCCTCCGGTTGCGCTCGCAAATATTATTCAATACGAGGATGGTTTACGGAATGCCTTTGGTAATTATAATGATTTTGAAAGATGGGTAGATAAAACCAAATATATAGATTATATATCCATCACCTATCATTTCAAGGGAAAACTCGGTTTGCCGTTTGTCAATGGACTAACTTTTGATACTGATTGGGGCATTGTTATAATAAACTTGAGCGATTATATGGAGAAGGTGGAAGACGGGTATTCAACGGTTCTAAGCACCGCCGTAAGTATTTGTGATAAAAATAGTAGAGTGACGTATAAGAAGGCGAACGAATGTTCGGCAGACGAATTGACCAAAGAAGTTCATCGGCAGATAAAGGAGAGTATCTTTGCGGATTTACCAGACGATTACAAGGCGATCGTAAATCCAAACAATTACTATGATACTTATAAAAATAAATGGTCTTGCCGGGACAATGCGTATTTTAATACATACAGCGAGGATTACATACCGTTTTACAGTAGTATCAATAATGTATATAATCTAGGAACGCATAATGGAAAAAGTTATATCAGTTATACGACCATTGAGAGTGCGGTTTCTAATGCGATTTACCTTGCGGGTGATTTATATCCCGAGGTTATAAGCAAATACCGTATATACCGTGGTATCACTGGAAAAAACATATTGATAGTCGTTATCATTTTACTATTTATATTATTCTATTATTATATTCTATTATTACGCGTCCCGTAAGTAATTTTCATATCTATATAATAGATACAATTAAAAATAATGGAACGAGGTCTAATGATGGTATTACATTCGGCAGTTATAGGAGTTGTGCTATATCTGCTAATGGTCTTTGTATTTAACCAAAATCCGCGAATCGCCGAGAACCGGAGTATATTGATTGCGGCAACTGTGCTTATTTATATGATCCTGTTCGGTCACGGATTACCCTCTAAAATCAATAGGAATCTATAAATTGTAAATTGATATATTCGCTTCTCTGCTTCGCATTCTCCTTATATGCTTTTCTTCGTATAGACTACCATATATGCGCTAGGACTATTATCTTTAAACCCTGATATTCTATGAACCCGTCTATCGTCGTATAAAATATCACCATCAGGAGTATTACAGATAGCAGAGTAATGTCCGCCGTGTAATGAACCGAAATGTAAAGCGACGGACGAAAAATCATAGATGACTTCTTTTTTATTCGTTAGGACGCTTCCTTTATTGAACTTTAAATAGTCGTTTATTGTGATATGCGCGTCATTCTTTTCGCGGGTGTTCATAAAACGTTTGATCATTATTACGAATACATTGGGTAATTTCCATAATTTCGTAGATTTTTTATAGGCGGTATTCTTGCGACATGTGGAGCAAAACCAGTCATCACCTTGTATAATTTCTTCTTTCAATGAATTTGATATCATATCCGATATTTTAGGATGCGCGATATCTACTGGAATATCCAGATTAAGCGACGTAAATGGTTCAAAATTATAGAACGTTGTATGACAATGAACGCATCGCGTAGTATTCAAATAAAACCCCTGAGTGTTCTCCTGCCATACCGATATCTTAGCATTAAATTTATTATAATAATATTCATATTTATTTTTTAATAGTTTGCAACTTACAAAAGCATTATGAAACTCCGCGTCGTCTTTGTAGATAACCCCTTGTGTCAATTGATCCTCAAAAATGAATTTGGCACGCGTTGCTTGCATGCCAGCGGATGTCTCTATTTCATCTGCGATTTTATCACTCAAGTATGTCCATAGTTCTCCTATATCAATTTGTTCTCCTGGATAAAAGACGTCTTTGAATATGCTATAAAAGGTATGTAGGAATTTGCGAGGAACGATTGAATTATCGCGAACATACATTAGATCTATAATTTCTTTTAATTGTCCAGATATAGTATTGTCTGCGAAGGTATTGTTTAAAATAATTGCGCGGAGTATGTCATTTCTCACAATTACTTGGATTAAACTATTAATCGCACACGTAGAACCTAGGTTTTCTATTCCTTGCATACTATACAATTATATACTTTACATTATATTATACATTTATATACTCGGGTTTGTAATAAAAATATTTTGTAATAAGTAGAATAAAAATAAATTAAAAATGCCTCGTAAATCCAAAAATACGAAGTCATTGTCAAAGACATTAAAGAGCTTGTCACCTATTCCAGGAACCCCAGGTGGTCCTGGAGGTGTCAATAGTCCAGTAAATCCTCTATCATCATCAAGTAAATCAACAGCGATGCTCTTCGCGATTTTTGTAGGATTATTAGGGTTAGTAATCAACATATATGCCCTGGTTTGGATTTTTAAATTAGAGGAGATCCCTGAATGTAAATGCAGTGAATCCTGGATGCGCACATATATCAAGTATTATTTACACGCGAGTATACCGGTGATGATAATAACTACCCTTATAAATATGTATTTATATTCAAATAGTCTCACACAAGCCGATCTTGCCAACAACAGTTTATTCACAGCATATCGTATATTTGCTGGATTTGTCGGTTTGTTCGGATTCGCAAATATTGCGATAGCTATCGTATTTATAAATAAATTAAAAGAAATAAATTGTGAATGTAGTGAAGATATAAAACGCGAGATATACTTCATCTATAATATTATAGGCGCAGCATTTGTCGGTCTCGCAGTGCTATTCTCATTAATGGCGTTACCGATCGCTTTCTTAATGATGCGAAAGTAGACACTCATAGACATTAATCAAGTTCATCTATCTTCGGTGTTCCTTTCACATCACCACCCACTTCTTCCGCGTCATCGTCGTCTTCTTCATCGTCCCCACCGGCACTAGCGCTGGCATCCATCGGTGCACCAGACATCGCACCTGCCTGACTATATAGTTTTTGCATCAACGGATTCACCTTTCCTTCAAGTTCCTTTTGTTTTTCCTTATAAACGTCGGTTTCCGCCTTGTCGTTTTCTTCCAACCATTTAATACCTTCTTCAACAATCGGGTCAAGTTCTGCTTTAACTTCCTCTAGAATTGCTGGCGAATCATCACGTTTTACCATCGTATTCTTAAGATTATACAAGTAGTTCTCAAGTCCATTCTTTACCTCAATTTTCTCCTTAAGTTTATTGTCCTCTTCCTTGAATTCATCTGCCTTCTTGATCATCTCCTCAATCTGTTCCTTTGACAAGCGACCCTTGTCATTCGTAATCGTAATATGATTCGTCTTCTTGGTTGTCTTCTCTTCCGCCGAGATATTCATAATACCATTCGCATCCACATCAAATGAAACTTCAATCTGTGGTTGTCCGCGGGGCATTGGTGGAATACCGTCCAAATGGAAACTACCGAGTAGGTTATTATCCTTCGTAAACCCTCGCTCTCCCTCGTAAATCTTGATATCAACGCCAGGTTGATTATCTGCGTAGGTTGAGAAAGTCTGTGACTTCTTTGTAGGGATCGTAGTATTACGCTCAATGATTTTCGTCATCACACCACCCGCCGTCTCAATCCCAAGTGACAGAGGCGCGACATCAAGTAGAAGCAACTCATTTGTCTTTGAATTACCCTGTCCAGTTAGAATAGATGCCTGAACCGCCGCACCATATGCTACCGCTTCATCGGGATTTAGCGACTTGTTCAATTGCTTTCCATTAAAGTAGTTGGAAAGGATCTCTTGGACACGTGGAATACGCGTAGTTCCACCTACAAGCACGATCTCGTGAATATCCCCCTTAGACATCTTAGCGTCTTTTAGAAGTCTGTCAAGAGGTTCCAGAGTTCTTGCGAATACCTTGTCGGCAAGTTGCTCAAACTTCGCACGTGTTAGAGTCGTGCTATAATCTACACCGTCAAGCAACGATTCAACCTCAATCGTAGTTGTCGTAGATGATGAAAGCGTCTTCTTCGCCTTTTCAGCAGCAATATTAAGACGCTTAAGAGCACGAGCATTCTCCCTAACATTCTTCTTCATCCTCTTCTGGATATCCTCACACAACCACTCTACAATCAGGTTGTCAATATCAGAACCGCCCAAATGCGTATCTCCACCAGTCGCCTTTACCTCAAAAATACCCCCATCCAGAGTTAAAATAGATACATCGTGTGTTCCCAAACACGATATTATTACCATAATAGCGTTTAACTATTATTTCTCATACTTTCGCATGAGTTTAGACTATATCTTATTTAGATTTGATATGTTGTTTAATTGTTTTTAATGTATTAACCCAAATGTCAGGTGTTATTAAATAATATTCCTTATAATTTCCCTTTTGTATCTCCTCTTTTACAGCATTTATTTTCGCTTCATTCTTTCCAGATTTAATATCATTTCTATACCAAATATGATTATCTTTTATTTCTATTAATAAGTCGTTTATCATAAAATCAACTTTGTATTTCCTAACGATCCCTTGAAATACATAGGGGATCATTGGTCCATTTTTAACAATGAAACCATTGTTATTACACCAGTTGATAAAGTTTAATTCCAATTTAGACTGATATAGAAGACTATCATTCACGCAGTTTTTCGTGGTTCTTATCTTGAACGTCTTATTACACAATGTACAAGACGAACATAATATTTTATAACAATTTTTATATTTCTCTAATGTCTTCGCGCGCCAATCATTACCGCAATTATCACATCGCATTATAGGTTGGTTCGCTTTAATAATTAGATCATTTGTATTGTCATAGAATACGCCCGAAAATAGCATCTGGTTATTTGTTTTGAAAACAGACCAATATTCTAAATCTTCTATTTTATATTTTCCATTTTGGAGACTTATTATGTTTTTAGAAATTCGTTTATAATCCTCATTTGTCAAATGATACGAATAGTAAGTATTCTTGAAATCGTCATCATATTCATCAAATAGCAGTTCACTCTCCTCTTTTTGTTCTCTTAGCGTCAAAGAGTTTTCAGGCACCCGTTGAACATTCTTAGTATCCTTATTATCCAAACAAGATAAATAGTAAGAATGATTTAATCTTTTTGCCTCCTCTTTATTTACACATTCTCCACAACGGTAAGAACATTTGTTTATCTTTCTTAAAAACTGTGTAGTTCCTACGATATGAGTTGCGTCGCACGTTATACAATTGTATTTAATATGAAACGTATCTCTCTTTGATAAGTGCTTGCCATTGAGTGTAATGTGATAAATGCTATTTTTTTTTGATGAATATTTATTACAAGAAAATTCTAATTGAATGCTTTTTATTTCTATAGGGATATTATCTTTCGTGATCTCGGTTATAGTATTTAATATTTTCAACCTTTCGTCCATTATATCTCTCGTATTCTAATATAATGGTATGTGTTTATACATTATTATCAATTTTCAAATCTAAACGCCGGCATTCGTGGATATTTCTGGTGATGATTACATACATAATGATTACCTTACTTTATCTAGTCGTTGAACCGTATTGTTATCACTAACAATATTGGCTGCTGATTGTCCATTTCATAATATCCTATTAAAATAGAATACATTCATCCATATCTTTTTCAAACCTTCGCATTTATGCTCACGCATTCCGCTGTGGTAGATAGTGGTTTTAGGAGTTTCCAGCAATTAACCGGCTTCCACACATCGCGATCGTTTAACAACAAGCAATGGGTGTACGGGCATACTCCGTAGGTAGCAGAACTTTACCACCGCAATCAAAAACTAAAATATTCCTCTCCTGCTTATCACCCGTCTTATCAAGACCATAAGCGATCGCCGCTGCCGTCGGTTCATTAATGATACGTAGAACCTCAAGACCAGCAATAGCACCCGCATCCTTCGTCGCTTGTCTCTGTGAATCATTAAAATACGCAGGAACTGTGATAACCACCTTTTTAAGCGGATGTCCGAGGAACGATTCCGTAGTCTCTTTCAGGCGTTGAATAACCATCGCTGAAATCTCTTCGGGGTGAAATTGCTTATCTTCATTCTTATAGCGAACATTCACCAAAGGCTTATTATTGCTATCGCCAGTGACATTAAACGACCATAGTTTAATATCTTCCTGAACAACCGCATCGCTAAACTTCCTACCAATCAGACGCTTCGCGTCATACACAGTGTTTTTAGGATTCGTAGTAGATTGATTCTTCGCAGCATCTCCAACAAGTTTCTCTTCATCCGAAAAAGAAACATATGAAGGGATAATGCGGGAACCAGTCTGTCCGTCGGGAATAATCTCAACTCTGTCATTCATCCATACAGCAGCGCAACTTGTCGTAGTTCCAATGTCAAAACCTGCCGCAATCTCATCTGTATTCACCATTCTTGATATTTCTCTATGGTTATTATATATGACAAAATCTTTATATATTTTTGTGGTTGGATGCGGGTGAGATGATTCCAAAATAATAAATATATATAGTAAATATAAGATATCAGGTATGAGTTCCGTAGATTTAAACAATACTTTTAAATACGATAAGATCGTTATGAATTTAAACAATCAAAACTGCCTATCCAATAATCCTAATGAAACCTCCTTTTATGTTAATCTAGTAGAACCAATCAAAAATATAGTCTTCGTCAAAATTCTAAGAGCTTCTATAATCTCTACAAGTGCTATCAGCACATCCCCGTTATTATATAAAAAAAACGATCCTATACATCTATCTATTAATGATTATGATCGGTCACTTTCCTATTTAAAAACCGTTCAATTATCTACTACCCCTAATATACTGGATAGTGTCTCTAACTTATTCCAAAAAAACGGTGTAAACATTAACAAACCAATTCTTAATAGTTTCAATGATGGGGTCGCACATACTGAAACTATTACACAACAAAACACTGAAAACATGACTTTAAAATTATACGACAACACCATAACAATGTCAGGAGAAGTATTACGAGAAAACTCAAAATTTATGAATATATTTAGTCCTACGCCATCATCAACGCGATTTATGGCGTTCTCTGATACAGATTATCTAGTTTATTATAACTCTATAACGCCTACTGACAGCAGATTTGTTAAAAGTATAGAAGTTGTTATTGAAAATGTAGCATCACCTTTAACACCTGAAAATAACACTATAAATATAGCAGTGAAGGTATGGGGTTCTGTTGATGGTATTACTTGGAATGATCTAGGTAATACAAAAACGAATGTTATGACTTTCGCAACGAATAATTGGGCAACCTCATCCACAAGAACGGTGACTTTTGATGTAGCTGTGATAACTTCATATCAGTATCATAAAGTATCTTTCATACCTACTGGATTTACCGAACCAGCAGAAATGAAAACAAAAATAAAAATTTTAAAAATAGATTTAATTACATACGTGTTAATGACTATAAGTAAGGACGTGTTTGACACCGTGAAATATTTTGATATCATACCATATTCTACAGATACATTTTCGGAAATATCATATAGTCAAGCATCGTTTGACTGGTCTGACCCTTCCGTGTATATACTAAATCCTCCAGAACCAAATTTAAGAAGATTAAATATTGAATTAAGGGACAAGACATTTAAACCATTTGATACCGCAATTTTAACCGATTTTAATCTTTCCATTTGCGTATATTATATCAAAAACAGAGTGTAAACAGATATAAAAGATATCAACAATATTAAACTAATAAAACAAAAAACAATATGAATTTAAATGTGTTCAATAACTTTAAAGCGGTATACTATAATACTCTTACGAACTTTTATTTATACTTTAATACCATTGTCCCATATTACGATGATGTAATTCTGTCATTATCTATTACGTCTTTTAAAAATATCATAAAAAATAGCAAGGTAAAGTTTAAAGAAAATAGATTGATCCAACTAATCTATTCACTTGACGACAATGATAAAATAGTAGTAGATGACGACGGATTCGTTTTTGTGGATTATTATAACAAGGATCCTGAAACTGATGATGACGCGGATACTGTTGTAGATACTCGCGAACCCGTAGCAGATGATAATGACATAGATATTAACGAACCCGTCGCGGATACTAACGAACATGTAGCGGATACTAGCGAACCCGTCGCGGATACTAACGAACCTGTAGCGGATACTAGCGAACCTGTAGCAGATACTAGCGAACCCGTCGCGGATACTAATGAACCCGTCGCGGATACTAATGAACCCGTCGCGGATACTAATGAACCTGTAGCAGATACTAATGAACCTGTAGCGGATACTAATGAACCTGTAGCGGATGATGCGAGTGATCCTGTCGCATATAACAGTATTGAAAAAAAAAATAATTAGGTAATATATTTCAATGTTAACTTCTTTTTCCATAAATCTTTTAATTCTTCCGCATGGTTGATTTTTCCATAGCAACTACTTTTCAATCTCTTCAATATATCATCGTGGATAATGGTTTTGATATAGGAATCAAATTGGTTTATATGGTATTGTTTTTCAGTTGCCATTGCAGGGTCGTTGGTATAGATTGTGTAATAGATGTAACATGTATATAAATAATATAGAACAGTATCCATACTCCCTAGTGTATAACCTTTCTGAACGTCAATAGAGAAGCATTCATTTTTGACATTTATAATATTTATTAAATTAAATATTGTATTATCCTCATTATTTATAAGTTTGATATCATAGTGGGTGTAGAAAATTTTATCTTTATCTATAAAATTAACAATGTCTGTGCGGTGGTTTGATAAATTGCAATCCCGAATTATATTTAGGATATCGTTCTTGGTTTTATCATAGTCCACTGATAATATGGTAATGTATTTGGACGCCCCATTTATTCGTCCACAACAATTTGTTACCAATCCCTTGTATATTTTTAAAGCGTAACTATCTATGATCGGGTTTTTCATTTTTTTTATGTAGTTTAAAATGTTCCTTACCAGTCCTGAATAAACTGGTGGTATTTTAATACATTCGTATTTAACATTAATAACAGACATCGGATAGGTCTTGTTTAATAGTTGTAATCTTCCATATAATTTTTCCCATCTATACCACGACTGCTCAGGGCGCGACAACTCGTAGTATAGGTCTTTTTTGATTATTGTCAGCGGTATTATATTATATTTATCCTTGTAATATTTTAGTTGTTTTGTCTCTTTTTTACTATACTTTAAAAGATTGTCATAGATGTTGGATTTAATGAAACTAATGTCAAAGATTTGCTTGCCATATACAAACACGCGATACGTGCCTTTATGAATCGCACTCCTTATTTTAATATAAGCATATCCCTTGCTCTTGATAATTTTTGAAAGTTCTATTGAATCATTTAGCGGATTTTTGGAAAAACAATCATAGTCATTAATCGTGTAATCCTTGTAAAATCTTAGTTTTTTTGGTAATATAGCGTTGATCACAAAACCACCATATAATATTAGTTTCTTTCTAATAATGAAATTTGATATTAATTTGAGAACATTATTATATTCGTGATAGACCCCCTTTATTTTATTAACTTCTATCTCTCTAATGATTTTGTCTATTTTATGTTCCGTGTTCGAATTACTCATTCTCTATACCTTGTCTCTATTATGATATAAGTTAAAAAAATAAAATACAAAAGTATTAAGGAAACTCTACTCCTTCGCTTTCTTCGCCTTCTTTGCTTTCTTCGCCTTAGGTTTCGCCTTTTGATATTGGACGTTAGCGTTTAAACTTTTGCGGTCTATATAAACTTTCTTGCCGTGCTTGTTAATTATAAATTTACCATCCTTGGGTCCCGTATATACCTTGACATTCCCCGCGTGTTGTCCTCCTTGCTGCGATTGCGATTTCTGGGACTCTGATTGCTGTTTATCAAAAAAATGCTGTAGCTGTTGTAAATGTTCTAGTTGCTTTTGATTCTGTTCCTGTGTTTGCCCACCTTGTTGTAATTTTTGAATTAAACTCGTTGTAATTGCTTCTAACGACGAAGTAGCCATCTATTTTAAATATCCTAATATATACGAAGATAATTTTTTACAAAAAATGACAATGAAGACTTTGAACACATTTAATGCTTCTTACGAATCTCAGTCTGGATATATTACTCTATATATCCACGAACCTGTGCTTCAGTGATCTAAGCAACCTTCTATTACACTGCAAACAAGTGTATCGTAATAGACACGTCTTCTTGAAAAACAACCCTCAACTAAATAATTATTCGCTATTTGATAATACGACTTCTGTTTATCACCTAGTGTTTTATAGCAATACACTTCCAGATATCAAACGTCGTTACAACCGCAATGAATTATATGCGATTACAAACATAGTATCATATTATGTTGTAAATAATGTGATTTCAAGGGATATCGCTGAAATATATTTGCTAGCAATTTATGCGAGAGCAGCGCTTGATACTCTAAATCTTAATTTAAAAAAAAATACGCGGTTAAAGTTGTGTTGTAAAATCTTCAAATGTATTTTTCGCTATGATTGGGAATACTTGAATATTAACCTGTATGATCTATTTAGCATCATACACTGTATTGTATATAAAAGGTATAATGATCTCTACGGTATCCTGTATCATCTTCAAATCCATAAATCATTAACGCCATTGAAAACGCTACATATCCTTTTACATTACAAAAATGATGTAGATGCCGAAGGGGATATCTTGTGTTTCACAATCATCTACATTCTATATCTTTATGTAGGGTATATACATCGGTATATAAAGGAAACCAACTTTGAAAAGTTAATCCCTGCGATTCTAGAAAAATGCGAAGAAATTAAAAGTGGTTTATGCGACAATAAGACGTTGCCGAATAATTTAAAAATAATGTTTTTGAAAAAAATAAATACCACCTATGATATATTCTATACAACGTCTTCGTATTCGTAATACTCAAACTTTGGCATTATACTACCTACTTGTGTATTCTCGCTTGCTTCTTTTAAATCCGTCCCTTGGAATAATGTAGAAGAATTCAAAAATACCGGTTGGACGATTTGCTTTGTTCCATATGAACATACATTGGGACGATGTGGTGTTTCACCCCGATAATGATACTTATAATCAATTGGGTTATATATCCTGGATGGGAATTTGGTGTCTTCGTATTGTGTGTCGTCATACCCACTGTCTTCATATTGAACGTCATCATACTGTGTTGTATTGTATCTATCTTTGTAATCCTTGTAACTTTTATCAAATGAAGTTCCTGAAGTTCCTGAAGTTCCTGAAGATCCTGAAGTTCCTGATGTTCCTGATGTTCCTGAAGTTCCTGAAGTTCCTGAAGTTCCTGAAGTTCCTGAAGTTCCTGATGTTCCTGAAGTTCCTGATGTTCCTGATGTTCCTGATGTTCCTGATGTTCCTGAAGTTCCTGATGTTCCTGATGTTCCTGATGTTCCTGATGTTCCTCCAAGACCAGCTATCGTATTCGTATTACCTATTATAGATGCGTTATTCACGATCGTAGAAATTACGTCGTTATTTTTGTTATTTATATTATTTAATAAATTCTGGTTATTAGGATTAATAGCATCATTTAATATAGTATTTTGTTGTGATTGTTCTTCTGTTTGTTGTGATTGTTCTTCTGTTTGTTGTTGCCCAGGACGCTGTCTTGGTCTTTGCCTCGTAAATGGCATACTTGTTTTTGTGTCATCACTATCCTTATCACTCATCATAATATTAATATTAAAGACATTGTCGCTATTTCGCACGATATCTGCGATATGCTTGTCAGTCCCCATAATAACATTTGAACTGTTTAATTCACTTTGGTTGTTGTTATAAAGGGAGATTGGTATTTGTAGCGCTTTTCGCTTCAATAGATCTTGGCGCTTTAGTTCGTTTGCGATTAAGCGAAGTTCGGATAATAAGAAGGTCTGGTTGAATATTTCTAATAATTTTTTGTCGGATACTGTATATTCATTTCGCAATCTAGTTTCAAACGCATTGTATTTATCGTGCATTAACAACGCTTTAAATAAATAATCATTAAATTGTAAATGAATATAGCATTTGATTAAAAAATCTAGCAGTTTCTTATTTACCAATTCGGTATTATGCTGATTTTTGTATAACTTTTTTAAATTATCTGCCAGTTGTCCTTTGGATATCTTTGTGATTAATTCAGGGTTTATGTCATTACTTTGCATATTCGTAATAATTTTATATTCCGTAGAGTTGTATATTCTTAATTTTAGCAATTCCTCGTCCATTTCGTTTTCGTAAAAATCCTGTAAGTTCTTGCGTAGTTCTATGTCGGTCGGCTGTCTCTCAAGTGTGTTCTTGTATACGTTTATAATCGTATATTCATTCATATTGTTTTTTGAGATTGCTGCGGGATCATCTGTGTAGTTCTTAATCGTATAGGGCAAATATTGATCCCCTACTGGATCAGTAATTGTCGAGTATTTATCATAGATATCATTATTATAATTGTCTGTTTGCAAGTTTAAACTTTCTTCCTGTCGGGTAATTGTCAAAGGACTATTCTTCTCAAAGTAGTCAGTCTTTCTTGCTTCCAAGAGTTTTTCGTAAGTCGTATTGACATCTTCATTCTCAAAGGTTTCATAGGTCGCATTGGATATGATAGAGATAATGTCTCTAAAATCATCGATACCATTGTTGAAATAAATAGTCTTTATGTAATCGCCAAAATAGACTACTAGAAATATCACAATGGTTGTAAGAATAGATATAATTAATATATAATTTTTCATAACCCTCTCTTATAAGATATAAATAAAAATATGTTGCTAATAAATATTATATAAGATTTTATTCTATATAATATATAATAAATATCATATCCAAATGGAACACAAGTATAGACCTTCGGTGTCCGCTTCTAAAAAGCGGAAACTAACGTGTGAAGACGAAGAAGTGGAAGAGAATGAGGTTCAAGAGAAAAACATTTACATCATCAACAACCATCTCTATTTTTGTTCGGATATTACGCCGAGATCTGCGTTCACACTATGTAAATATCTCAGGAGTCTAGAAATTAAATTGAAGATGGAACAACTCACAATGTCGTGTGGTGGGAAACCAGAGATATATTTGCACATAACTACGAATGGTGGTTGTATCTGTTCAGCGTTCTCCATCATAGACTGCTTTAAAAGTCTTACGATTCCTGTGAATACGGTAATTGATGCCAACGTATCCTCAGCGGGAACGATTATCAGTATTCACGGAGCGAAACGATACATCTGTGAGAATTCGTATGTCCTCATTCACGAATTACGTTCGGGTTGCTGGGGTAAATTGGCATATATTGACGATACCTATAAGAATTGCCTGAAGATACAAGAACATATCAACAAAATTTATTTGGATAAAACAAATATGACAAAGAAGCAGTTGAAGGAACTCCTTGTAAAAGACTTGGAACTAAATGCGGACGAATGTATTCGTATGGGAATCGCAGACGAGATTTACATTGTGTAATAAATGGGAATGTGGAGCGAACGGATATTCGGATATAATTTTTTAATTCTTTTTATATATTAGATTACTACACACTAACCTAATTCTATGAGCAAAGTATTTTTCAATGATATCTATATTTATATGATAATGATTACCATCCTATTATCCTATGCGATTATCAGTTCGCTGTATATATTGCTGAATGACGATTACAATATCATACTGCGAATCCTTGTAATCTTTGTGATCGCGATTGCTGTTTTTCTGGCGATGAAAAAAGAGACGTTCTTGCCATTCTTAGGGTTGGCAGTATTACCAAGTCCGTTAATTGCGAACGAAAAAATACCGAACGGGGCAAATCTTTCTTACACAATTGATATGGACGGATATCCAGACGATACTTTAGTAGTCTATTGGGCGGCGAATAAAACAGATGCGGTCATAGAAGATCCCTTTGAAGCATACAAAAACTATAATAATGTGGGTGTGTCCAAGGTGAAGAAAGGTAAGGCGGTGGTTCGCATATTTTGCCCGGACCGCTACAAGGTTAAAAAAGTATTTACTCAATTACTAGAACGACATTTCCATTATCGTATTGTATTTAAGGAAACTGGTTTCGTAAGTCCCGTGATGACTGTGAAGGTGGATTGTTAAAGGAGAGTTATTAAATAATTTTATTTATAAAACTACGCTCGTCCTTTGTTAGTTTGAATAAACGATATAGTTCATCGTTGCTTACGCTACCATCTTCAATATAGGGAATGTTTTTGAAGATTGACAACGAATTAAAACCAGACCATTTACATATTGTAAATATAAACTGGTATAATTTACTATTTAATACATCAACGTATTTTTTGTTATTTGTCACTATATATAATTGTGCTTCTGTAAATCCGTATTTACCAGCATCATATATCGGTTTTAAATATCCTGAAGTATTTAATAATATTTTATTCTTATCTGCCAACGAATGTTTTATTTTTGAACATATATTCTTATGAGATGATGTATGTAATATAGGGTATTTGAAAACCGTTTTATTACATTCGCCTATTAAATCCTTGTTTTTCCAATGGTGTAATTCACTTGACGACTCAAAGGATACTTTTGCGAACTTATTATTATAAAATTTGTGAATGATTGATAAACTTTTGTCGGTTAATAAAGTAGGCAAAAAATGTATGTCGTTTATTAACATTTTACTCTCATATATTTTCTTATCATACTGGCATATTACTGTCGTATCCTTTTTAACCCATGTTTTTTTTATTAAGTAATAACTGAATGAACTTCCAACGCCTTTAAAGTATTTTTCACACTCCATTATGTTCAAATGAATGATATAGTTGTTATAAAAAATGTCCTTGTGTTTAAAACCAGGAGTCATCCAACTATACGGGGTTATAAATAACAAATATCCGTCATCTCTTACAAAATTGCGAAATGATCTATCTATAAATACCGACCATAAATTATTAAGTAATGCTCTGCGCTCTCCTTCTTCATTTGTATTCTGGTATGGGGGGTTTCCCATAACTATATCAAATTTATCCTTAGAACCCCCCGTCTTATAATCAAGGAATGAACCTTCAAATATATTTAATTTATATGTAGTTCCACAAAATATCTTTTTCATCATAAATACATTCGCTTTGTCAATCTCAACCATATAAAGCATATTCTCTAAAATATGCTTTCTACGGTTCTCTTCGTTTTCAATCTTCAATCCATTCATTAACCTCATATAAACTGCTACTGGAAAGTTCCCCATTCCTGCCGCAGGGTCTAACCATTTCAAATTTTTGTTTTTCCACACGTCTTTTGGTAGTGTGTCAAGCATCTCATTTACTAAATTCATAGGCGTAAATACTTCTCCGCGCTCCTTCTTTTCTGTTTGCTTTGGTGCTAAGTTGGCATTAATAAATTCCAATAATTTATCAAGTTCCTTTATATTATAAATTTTCTGTTTCTTCATATGTATAATTTTATTTATTTCAATATGTCCACCTGATTGCCTGTCCAGTTTTGCGGGTTTTTCATTCATTAATCTTATAATATTATAAACCATATTAAATAACTCATAATTTGATATCGTATCCTTTTTAATGACTCTCTTTTTCAAATAAAACACAAAAATCTCTTTTAAATGTTCATCATTATCTAGTTCATCAAATATTTTGAGGATTTCGTAATTGATTTCTTTAATCTTATCATCTGTAAATATACATTCAAGATTAGAATATGACGATATAAAAGTTAATATTGATATGGATTCGCTTAGTATATCATACCACATCTCACTAACGCTAATTTCCTTTTTAATTTTTGGTTGCTTTGCGTAGATATCCTTGAGTCTTCTTTTGCCAGATAAAAAAACTTGTTCTGGAATTATAACTGCCTTTTTATTTTTGCCTTTCTCATTATTAAATAATCTTCTAATATCAAAGTCGTCTGTTAAAAGGTCTTTGATATTCTCTGTAAAAATATCTTGTTCTTTGAGAATCGTCTTTATATTCTCTGTGTTTATTTCCCAAGAACTAATTAGTCTATCAAAGAATTCCTTTACATACCTCTGGTTGTCAGCTTCTGTTTCATATTTATTTATAAACTTGTCCTTGTCTATATTGATTAAATCCGCAATAATGCGATTAGCTTCGTCCTTACCCCCTTCCTTATCATCCTTATTTGATATTCTATCCGCAAAATATTCAAGAGTATATATTGTTCGTTGCGGATTTAAATCCACCATAAAACCATACTTCTTTTTCGGACAAAAACTGCTTCCGTCGCATTTCACATCATCATCTATCTCCGTCATACTTCTAAAAATCATTTGATATATAGCATCCGTAGCAGTAATATTCGTAAATAGCGAAACGATATCTACGTTTTCTAACGAAATACCGAGTTGTAATCGTTTGCCCGCTAATATTATTAAACCGTCATACTTTAAATACCTTATTTTTTCTTCTAAATTTCTTATTTCCTTTTTAATATTATCTGCCTTCTCCATATATTCTACATTTGCAAATCTATTGTTTCCAAATGTAGGTGCGCGATCCGCAATATAAAACATATACTTTGTAAATATATAATGAAACTTAAAATTCAATAAATGTAATAGGGCATTCATAATATGCGCAATATGGTCTGGTGGTAAAAACCATAATTGTGTCGTCTTATGTAAAGGGGTCTGTAAAGTCCTACATTTATTATTACATATTCTTTCAATTCTTGGCAATACTCCTTTCATCTTGTATTGATTTTGTGTAGCGTATCCCATAGATATCCTATTGTCGTCGTCGGTTGCTGGATAACCGAAATAATATTGGAAGAGTTGTACTAACTGCTCCTCATTTACAAAGGAAACGTTCGTCTTATGTTGGAATAATTTGCCCATATTAAAACCGACATTGGTGTCAACCAGTAATTTTCTTTGTTGTTCAAAAAACTCACTATCCCATACAGAAGTTATCATATAGGGTTCGGGAAAATACATGTATTGTTTTATTATGTTCTCAATAATCGTCTTGTTATTATTATTGATAGATACTGTAGATTGATCTCCCCAATCCCACCCATTATTTTTTAACACCTTTTTTACTATATTTTTACTAAACCGTTTGGATAAATGTTTAACAACCTCTCTAAAACTGCTCGTTTTGTTTGTCATATCTTTAATCATCTTTATATCATCCAAATCCCATTTTATCAAGTAATTACTGTCAATCCCATACTCTTTATGTGGTTTATTATAGGTTGCTGTGACAAATATTTTTACTGAATCGTTCGTATTTAAAGTTTTCACGATTTGTTGTGCGATTTCTGTAGTCATACCAAAATGTGCTTCATCCATAAATATAATTTTAATATTATTTTTTTCCCCAAAATACCTTTCAATATTAACCTTGTATATATTATCATCTATTTCTACTTTGTCTCCCTTTACATTCCCGAGACGTTGCTTAGAAATTAAATATACATAATGTTTGCTTTTGTTTTCATTAAATTCTATGTCCTTATCTTTCCCAGCTTTTACAATACCTGCCTCAATATTGTATCGCTTAAAATCTATGTGGTTGTCAAAAGTTTCCTTATATTGTATAAGTGTTTCATTCGGTGATGGCGTTATGATCACATAGTTATTATATGTTTTTTCAGTCTTCATATGTTCTTTCACGTGTCGCAGAATTGCCCCTGCCATCATATATGTTTTTCCAGATCGCGGAATCGCGCCAACAAGTATATTTTTATTTTTCGCATGAATTATAGTTTTCATAAGAGCTGTTATCTTTTCCACAAACAACTCTTGGTGAAAACGTGGTATGAAAGGACGCAACACCCTATCTTTAATTTTTAAATATGTCCTTTTAAATATTTCAATACTTTCTGTATCTTTCCAATAATCAAATAATTCAAGTAGTTTTTTTAATTTATAAAAATGTAATTCCAAATCACCAAGGTCATACACGTTTTCATAATTACCTTCTGGTGATATATAATTTATCAATACATTACTGGATTTATTTGTTGCTTTACAAAGTTCTTTAAACTTCTCTTTATTCTTTACAAATAACAGAGTTTTGATAGCATCATATCCGTCGTCTTCTCTATCCTTAATAATCGTACATAGATTCTGGATATCAAAATCTTTAATATCACCTCCTTTAATATACTTCGCAGATACTAAATAGAGGGTATTCTTATTATCAAACGTAATGTCAGAATACCCTCCAGAATTTCCGCTAATTACACCGTCCATTAGATAAACATCAAAAAAATCATTAATATTTTCAAATGTTGCGCTCTTTTTGTTATTGATATTGCCGATCCCGTGTTTCGTATTACTATCCGTCAAATCTGTTATTCCTAACTTTATACATATATCCCATAACCTTTCATAGATATATCCTTGTATAGATTTGCTATTTTCTAAATCTTTAATTACATTGCTTGCATCTTTGTCATCCTTGTATCCTTCAATTACATCCTTGGCGGTTTTATAATTTCTAATATCTTTTACAAAATCTTTAATATTTTTTTTTGTTCTTGGTTGTATTATTGATTTTTTATGGGTTCTATCTATAATACATCTTCCAGTTTTAGGATTACATATTTTGCCCTTTTCGCATACCTTATGAACACCCTTAGTGTCAATACATTTATTCATTCTAATAGTATTCGTTGAAAAAAATAAAAATATAGAAACATATAATACAAATAGATACTCTTGCTAACTCTACATTATAGATACGTATGTTACTTAGAAAGGCACTGTCATCGTCTGGCGACGTAGAGCATTGAGACTCGCCCCTTTCAAATGTTGCGAGCAATTGATATTGCTGATTGCCGAATCGTCTGATACCCTAAGACGGATAGGCAATACATATCTCTCCGTCCCAGAAACATACTCAAATGTGCTTTTAACAGACGCAGATTCTACTTCGTTTCCATACCCAAATCTCGCTCCCGAACTTCCTCGTGTTGCGCCACGTGTATTAAATACAGGTTCAGGTTTAAGTTTGCGATATACCATAAACGTTAAATAAATCAGTCCTGTATTCTGCGACGTTTCTTCCATACCGAGTTTCAATTCTTCTTCTGTAGGTTTGTATCCTTCGTCCAATGCCTTCTTCACCATCCACTGATACTTGGCATTGGGATTTTGGTCAAAGTTGTAGGATGTGCCATTATTTGCCGGGATCGTCCACAATGTTCCGTCACGCTCAATATTGCTAGGAATCGTAGAATAATCGTGGAAATACTCAGGCGCTTCGTTGTCAACCGCGAAACCAATCGCATATTCGTATCTTGAACTTTCATTTTTGATTTCATTTTTAATACGAATATTTCCTAGTTTAATGACAAGTGGTCCTTCGTTGGTGACGACACGATACCCTTTCGCGTAATCATCACTTTCTTCTTCTCCAGACTCAAAGACCTCCACGTCGTAATTCTTGGTAAAATTCTTCCTCTCCTTCTCATCTTCGTCGTCCTTTCCTTCGCCAAACGAAATATCAAAGTTTACGGCGTGCTTGGCGGTTTCGTAGTTGATCGCGATGTTGGTATCAGTGCGTGTAAGCATTGTTGGTTGATTAAATCAATCATATGGATAATAATCAATTTTTCTATAAAATTGCCCGAATTTACATAGGATATATAAAAAAGTGATTTTATAAAATTGAAAATTAGAGCAAGATATGACAGCACTTCTTATCAAGGAAGCGATGGCAAATATGCCCGACACTCTCAACACCGCAAAGGATATTCAAGAATATTTCAAGATCGCGATGAAAGAAACGGTTCCACATGTTCCACCTCACGAGATACCTCAAGCAGACATTGCTCTCATAGAAAAATTCAAAAAATTACAACCACAATTTACGGCGGTTGTAAGTGGATACCATATGATAAACAAAACACCCATCAAAGAAAGTGTATGGGAAGAAATAAATTGCGATATCGTCGGTGGCGTTTGTAATATTCGCGACGAATCAAATGGGAATCATCTTTCAGGGAAGGATAACCGATTTGACAATGTAGATATTTCTAATAAAACCGCGAAAAAGTCAGGCAATAATATAAGTATATCTTCCTATCGCCTGACTAGTGTATGTTGCGACAAGTCCCCTGGAAACGCAAAAGATATCCTCGCCGAAATTGAAAAAAGAGATGGCACATTCCAGTATTACTCTCTCTTAGTAAGAGATGAAAAGAAACACTCAATAATAAGTTATGAATGGTATTTGATTCCAAAGGATCATTATTTATTCAAGATTGATGCGATCACGCCGAAGGTTGGCAAGGTAGGAAAAAAGAAGAGTGAAATCGTTGGATGGGAGTCCAAATATTGCGACATTACATTTTCAATGTCTTCGCAATTATGGTATAAGATTGATATACGCGAGATTGCACAATATAAGTTGTGTTCTACAGAAATCAATAATGGTAACCCTAAAATCAATTATTCGCAGATATTTCACTCATTTAATAACGCTAGTAACGCCATCTAACCTTTCGTTGCAAATCTTTACATATTCGGGGTTTATCTCAAATCCTATAAAGTTTATATTTTCTATTTTTGCGGCGACACATTCACTACCAGACCCTGCGAATGGGACAACCAATAGCGTATCATCACCGATCTTAGATGCTTTAATTAGTTTCTCACATAATTGTAGTGGTTTTTGCGTTGGATGATCAACCCTTTCTTTTTTACCAGCGCCACCTGATAGAGCAGAAATCTTTATCACATCTCTAGGAAGTGCTCCGTTATCGTGTGCGTTATAGATGGTCTCTGTTTCGCCATTGCTGAACCTTCCTTTTGTCGCCTTTCTAACTTTTCCAGCAGCGTTTTTCAAGAAGGTTTCTGTATAGGGTTCGCGAACATCATCGCGATTAAAATGTGGTTTTTCTTTAGAGCAACACAAAATACTTTCGTGCGTTCTTTGCCAGAAATTAAGCGACGGTGTAACCTTATTTGTATAATGCCATATTATCCAACGAACATTTATATTTATTCTTACGCGAATAAATGCTAAGATTTCACTGAACCCATATATATAGAGAGTGCCTTTTGGTTTTAGGATACGAATACATTCGGTGATCCACTCATCACACCAAAGAAGATATTCATCCATCTTTTGTTTATCACTGTCATTTCCAAAGTCCTTTCCAATATTATACGGCGGGTCACAGATAATAATATCAGCGCTCTCTGCGCTCATTTCCCTCATTTTTATAATACAATCGCCATTGATAATTTGCTGAACTCGTGGTGCGATGGCAGTTTCAGTCATTATAGTTATACCTAAGTGTTATATTAGTTTACTATGTATCATTTTTTATTTTCATTATTTTACGTCACCACGTGATTATAATACTTCAATAAGATATCTTTGTATTCGTTTGCGATATCCTTGTCTATGTATTCTTTCTCTAATATATCAAGCAATTCCATACGACAATATTTGCGGTGTATGGAAATATACTTGGTATAGTATAAAATTAAACTTTCCTTGATATTTAAAAACACCTCCTTGTCCGCTTGTAAATAATTGAACATCTGTTTAATCATATTATCATACGCGATATTAAATATATTATCTTCGTAGATGGTATTCGCATTGGCATTCGTATCCACAAAGTCAATCCTTCGCTGAACTTTATACCCACGAAGAGGATAATCGCTATACTTATTGATGATCAAGTTATAGATTTGAAGTTCATAGAACGTCTGCTTCTGTTTCTTTAAGATCCTTATAATATGTGTATGCCAGTTCTTACATACCGCCGCATTCACCGCGGTAGGCAATATGCGAATGTTCGCGAAATATAGGTCGTTCGTAATCGCAGTCATCCCTTTCCTTATATACTAAGAGGATACCTTAGTATAATAGGTATATCAATTATTATTCATATATAGTATTGTATTTATTATATACATACATACAAAGGTAATAACTATCTATAGTATATGGGTAATATATTTATGATATACTGAATGTTCGCGTTTCGGTGCGATAATGATCTTTCGCTTATAATAACTGATGAAGGATGCCCATATACTGAAATAGGAGTTTGCGATAATATTATGTTGAAACATAGACATCAGTATAAACTCGGTAGCATCGTCTTCCTCTTTGTGTCCATCCTCCTTTATATAATAAATGTTATAGTCGGTTTCGGTGTTCGCGATACTGTCTGCGAAATTATTGATACACCACGCGATATCGTCAGAGAATACGACGACCTTCTTTTTATTTGCGATTTGTAACGCTTCCTTGTAATAAGACATTAGGAGCGGTGAATCGGTTTTTCTACGGATGTGTAGAGATATCATATCGTCATCTTTTGTATTTTTTCCGAAATAATCCAATATACTCCTATATTTATAATACGCCGCATACATAATGTCCTCGTTGCTATATACGACACCAATCATCTTTTCGCGCAGTGAATCATTAATATTCGCGAACGTATGATATTTTCCTTTCAGTAGCACGGGTTCCCTCGCTTTATAATGCGATACTGTGCCGTCAGCGTCGGTGTCCTGGTAATTCACAAAAGGGATCGCATTATACTCGGTCTCACTTAGAACATGAAACAACCCTTTAAATATCGTATTCCAATATGTTCCTTCACCTTCTCCTTCGCATTTAAATACAAGTTTCCTTTTTATTTTTTGTGTTTTTGACAAACGTAAAAAAAATATAATATAGGCGATTTGAAACAACCTGCTTCCCAAACCGCCTTCTATTTCTATGGATGTATATAAAGTAGTCATAGTATTATAATAGTATGAATCATTTATATAATTATATAACCTTATTATTGATTATTCAATAGTTTCCAAGTTGCCAACGCAAGAACACCGCCTACGATTTGTGCGAATATATAGGCAATCATCTTAGGGACACCAATCGCCCCCTTGAGATACATGATGACCGTTAATGTGGTGTTGAAAAAACCACCCGATACTTTCCCAAAAATATAAATCGCCGCCAATAAACCGATTACAATTGGTATGGGGTCTCCTGATTGTAATATACACATAAAGAATATATATGTGCCTATACATTCGGCAAATACCTGCTCTATTTCTAATTTATCGTTCATCATTCCTAATAATATATTATATTTTTTTTCTTATTAAAAAAGAATACCGTCAATATTATTATTGAAACTTTGAAATACAAAGCGATCGATACTTTTCAAGTTGATCCGGGTTTTATTTGATATTTTGTATATGACTTCTTCATCCTTATCGTAATAATACAGATCCGCCAAATTATAAGGCGACGTAAAAATAACATTCTTTACATTCTTCGCGAAATACACGGCATTCACCTTGTCTATATTGAGATATACTGATGTTATATTTATTTGGTCACATTCCGTCTCGTTCACCCTATTTATAATATTCGTATTCATAATTTTACGGATACTTAGTGTTTTTAAATATTCGTCGGATCCTCCATTGGTCATTGTGTGCAACGAAACACTTGATGTGAGCGAATGTTGCGGTCTCAAAGAAAGGGTTGGATTACTCATCCAAAAACCTGCTTTAATATACGATGTTGTCGCGCTAATGTAGAAAAGAAGGAGGGGCAGAATGAGTTTCATTTATTATATATTATATATTATATTATTATTTATATCATAACTATATCATAACTATCAAATACGATATATTGATATAGTTTCAGTATAACGTCTTCATTTAGATTGAAATGTTTCTTGACAATCTGTAATAAGGAATATGTATTCACCTCATCCTTTATAATTACTTCATTATGGTGAAGTTCCTTTGTGATTAGATTTATTTCGTAATTGATCAACCAATCGCAAATTTTATACGGATCTTCAAGTTCCACATTTTCGTTCAACTGATATAGAAAGTTATCCACCGCTTCGCTTGGAGAGCAATATGTTAAAGCAATATCATAGGGGTTCTCTGTAAAATAACAATAATCACCGAAAGACATATACTGCGATTTCCAGCATATATTCGTCAATATATACCATTTTCTATTTTCCTTATATAGTCCTTTGTATCCGTGATCGCAATAGTATATATGCGACTGTATCGGCGTCAATTGTAATGATATGATATAATATACGTAGAGTTTGCCATAATCACGGAGTTTGTTGTAAGGTATGACAAGCGACCCGAAAGGTGTCTCTACATATATATTATTATTATCATTCACAAAAAATACATAGGTTGAATGCTTGTCTTTGTATTTATAATACGTTGAAATTTCTCTCTTATCCTTCATTTCACATATATTTATGTAATTTCGGTGATACTTTTTTAAACTGGTTGGCATCACCATATATATTATAATAAATCATTTTTTATTTCGTGGTAGCAGTAGCGGCAGGAGCAGGAGCAGTAGCAGCAGGAGCAGTAGTAGTAGCAACAGGTGTAACTGCCTTTGTTGTAGTTGTAGTGGTAGGGAGAGTCGCAATTATAGGGGTCGTGGAAATTGGCGGTGTTGTCGGGGTTGTACTAATGGTAATACCATCCGCAAGCGATGGATTCACTGTTATTGCGACAAGCAATATTGTAGTTGTAAGCGCAGATATTAAGGTTATCGAGGTGATCACCCAACTCCATATTTGACAGTCACCAGACGTTAAACAGTCTATATTATAAATCCACAAAATAACAAACGGGACAGTAATCAGCGTATATAACAGATATCCTACAAATCCCCAAACACCTGATATTAAAGAGTAACATATCAAATTGATGAAACTCGTGATGATTATCAAAACTAAATAAGTAATTGCCTGTGTTGAATAGCTTGTTGAATTTATTGAATAAGTGGGTGCATGTGTTAAATAAGTAGGTGCCGGTGTTAAATAACCAGTCATTATCTATATCTATACTATAAAAATAAAAATAAAATAATATCAGGATAAATTTGCTCTAAAAACCATTAAGGAAGATAAAAATTGATATTATCACCTTCTACTTTTATAATTAGAGACAAGCGCAAAGCGCAACAACCAAAGCGAACAACCGAACAACCAAAGCGAACAACCGAACAACCAAAGCGAACCAACAAAAGCGAAGAAACAAAATGTCAAACCCTAGGGGATTTATGGAACCTATTTGGGAACAAAATGAAGATGCCGGATATGACTTTAGCGAAGAAGCATACGCTGCAGACAATGCTTACTACTCTAAATATGGTGGAAACGCATGTATTGTTTGTATGGGTGGTAGTTATATAAAGAATATTAACATTAACGCTGTTGACAATAAAAAGAAATCTTATAGTAATACGGACGATAATACGGTGGACTACTACTATGAGGATGACGATTACTATAATGAAGAAGACTACGAAGACGACACAAACGATTACTAAAACAAAAACAATGGCATATCCTAACAACCCATTATATATGTATGTTATCTATTTTTATATTTTTTTCATAATATATAAACAATATATTCTTTACATTACATAAAAACAGATTATGGAACTCGTGAGTGTCGTCATACCATCCTTTAATCGTTTTAAATTCCTTCTAAACGCCATAAAGTCTATAAAATCACAAACATACAAACACATTGAAATCATCGTTGTAAATGACTGCTCTTCAGAAAAAGAATATTATACATGCGATTGGGACAATATCGGTGTTAAAATAATTCACTTGGAAAAGAACACGCGTGAATTGTTTGGGTTCGTTTGCGTCGGGCACGTTCGTAATATCGGTATTTCTGTGGCAACCGGAAAATATGTCGCATTCTGTGACGACGACGACATCTGGTTCCCAAATAAACTAGAATTGCAACTAGACGCTATGAAACGCACAGGATGTAAAATGTCATCCACTGAAGGCTTATTTGGTCGTGGGGAATACGATCCCTTTGACACGTCATATCGCAAATACAACGCCGAAGCACATATAGACATTTTAAAAAATATCTATAAAAATAGGAATTCTACTTTCTTAGATGATGGGTTTCCTGAACTATGGACAAACCCTTTCCTCAAAATACACAACTGTATTCTCTGTAGTTCAGTTGTAATGGAAAAAGATTTGTTGGATACGATACATAATATGCGGTGTGTAAGCATCTGTTGTGCGATACCAGAAGATTACGATTGCTGGTTGAGGGCAACTGAGCACACCGACTGTGTATACGTGAAAGATCCTTGTATTTATTATGACGGCGGACACGGATACGGGTTGAATCGCTAATACCCTTTCAACACAAAGTAGTATGTGAAGAATGCTTGGAGAAACGCGAAGACAAACATAATAACAATTATTTTGATTATATCATAGTATTCTGGAAACTCGATGTTCCCTATATACGAATTATTTTTATCTTTTATATTCCTTCCTATGCTGAAATGAATAATATTTTCAAACATATTAAGGATTAGGAATACGCCAGCTGATATAGGGATAATGTGATTCGCTACGTTTAGTTTCATAATCTATAAACTACACCTATATTATATAAAAATATAACAATACTTTAATATAATTAAATAATAATATCATAAATAATCTTATTATATATTATGAATAGAAATATAAGTGTCAAGATCTTATTACTTGTGAATGCGTTATCGGTATGTCTTTGCTACAACACCCCGCGATTTAACTTTCAAAATAACAAAGGGGGCAAAAGCGGTTCAAATATTTGTGTGTTGAATTATAACAATGTCTATAGTTCCTTTTACAAATGGTCAAATGAAAATAAAGAAAGTCATCCAAAGATAATTGAGGATACCTTATGGTTGAGCAAATATCGTTTTGTAAATCCTAGCATTCTTATCGGCGTTTATAACGATACCTATAATCTAAATTACATTTGTCTTCTACGAAGGTTGTCACCAACCAATTATAAACTGCTCAATATATTCGCGAACCCCACAAATCACTTTGACGACGACTTGCAACTGTTAAAGAATCTGTTTGAATTCGCGATCCATAATGATATAAAACTGAATACGGATAACCTTACCGAGATTGACAAGAGCAGGTATTTATTAACCTATCTGTTTTATTATTCCCAAGTAAATACCAAGACCTTATAGGTGATACCCATTCCTATATTGAATATACATATTGATTATAAAAACGTGAAACATTAAATAATACTTATTCATCCCATAGTGTAACCGAAAGATTATGTATAAAATCGGTAGATATACTTTGGCGACCTCTAATTCATTTTTACGATTACAATTGCCTTCAGCATCCACATTTACTTTGTTGATTGTATTCAAGATAATTAAAAACGGTGATAGTAGCGACCCGCCGTAGAATATATGCCAGCTAATATTCGTAATGATAGATTTCCTTACAAGAGTCATCAAAAAGGTTGATAGTTGTATAGGAAACATAATCAAAAATGCCGATTCAATCGCACCAGAACCCCTATGTTCATTCTCGGTCAAAAGGAGCGCATTGATTGCCAAGATCTGGCATACAGCGTAGTATTGTTTCATAAGCGCTTTCACATTGCCTGGAATGTTCTCCCAGTTTATATCCCGCGTGGTCGTCTTATCATTCGTGTTGTATTTCACGGTGATATAGTCCGCTAACAAATGATGCCCTACGACCAACGCGAATTTACCGATTTGATATAGATAGTAATACTCTGTATTCCTATAGACCTGATTACGAATACATAACACGCTGTAGAGCATTATCAGCGCGGAACGTGACGTGAATATCATATTATGAAGTTGCAACTCTTTCCATATGATGATCTTGGAGTTTAATCGTGTTTGTGGAACGTGAAATATCAAGGACGATAGAGATAATGTTAAATGCGCTACGGGTATTATGAGCGACGTTTGCGAGTCTGCGTATATATACATAGAACCATAGACTGCTAACCAATAAATACGTATAAAAAAGTTAAATAGACATCCGAATCCTAAAACCTTATGTAGATGATACCTATCGTGATTTGTAAATAATGGTTGTTGCATCGTATTTTTGTATATACATATGTGATTATTATTTATATGTTTATCTCCTTTCTATATGTTTTAAGGGTATAAAAATAATAACAATTTATATATATAGAGTTTATGTAAATGGGTTGGACTGTTTCTACATTTGATAATAAATATCAAATTAAATATGGAAGCAATGCCAGCTATTTAATTACAGAGGACGACGTTAGTTATCTAACAATCACAGATACAAAGCATATTGGCATTAATAATGAATACCCGAACCCCGAGTATTTACTAGATATTAATGGTGAGACGCACATAAACAGCAATCTCTATATTACAGGCAATCAAAATATTAGCAAAAACGTGTATATCAACAGCAACCTTTATATCTCAAAGAACGTTCACATTGGATCTACATTATATACTTCAAATATTATTGGCGTCGGGGTAAATAACAGTAATAACATAAAAATAAATTATTCATCGCATTTCTCTAATAACAGCACACAAATATACGGGAACACATCGTTTATAGGTAGAGTAACTTTAGAGAACGATACATCAAATGACTTCCATTTACTAGATATTAAAGGTTCGATGATGGCTCATAGAATCTATGGAGAAGGTTGTAATATCTATAATATAAACGCAAGCAATGTTAGACTAGGCATTCTTGAGACGAGTTTCGGTGGCACAGGGGTAAATAGAATTGTTCCGAACGCGTTGCTCTATGGAGGACTGAATAATAACGTGCTCCAAACCCCCGATACGCTACGCTATGAAAATAACATATTAAAAGCTCCTGTATTCTCAGGATCTTTGAGCGGCGATGATATTAAATCTGGTGTTGTCAATGTATCCCGTGGAGGCACTGGAATAACCTCCGTCGCAAATGGACATATCCTATTTGGCAATCCAGTAGTAACAAAACCCCTTTTAACATCGCCTGATTTAATGTTCGATACAGAGAATAGAACATTAGAAGTAAACACATTGAAGTTGGGAAATTCCAATATCTATTTGCTTGATACGAGTAATATTTTAAGAAAATTCAACTATAATGATTTAGGCTTATTTACAGCAACAGCAGATACAGAGGGGGTAGTTAAGCCTTCCGATAGGGATTTTTATACGTCTAATTCGTATCTGTGTGTGCGTAAAGAAGTTAACGCGGTTTGGTTAGTGAATGATGACACTGGCAGTAGCAATGTTTATTTCCCTCATGACTTTCGCATAGATTCCTCGCCACAGATGATGTGTTCCGTTGGTATAAATACACGATATCCACAATATTCATTAGATGTCAAAGGCGATATCAATACAAATGGGAATTTTAGGGTGAATGGGGTAGATATCAATCGGGTCGTCGTAGGTTTTGCGGTATCAAATTTACTGATAGATTCTCTGGATGGTATCAGCGTTGCTGCAATGAGACGCTATGTCCCGACAAGCGATGCTGAAAGGGAAATCAGTGATCGCCAAGGAATATGGAGAATCAATAATACAAGCAATAATGATAATGAGAGAACATCAGTTGAAGTCACAAATTTAATCGCAACAGATAGCGTGTATTTAAGTCGTATGATTTTGAATAATACAGATGATCGTAACAGCATACCCTTCTTAGATAGTTCAAAGTATATCTTTAAAATTCAAGATAAAGGCGCAAATGTCTTAAAGTTTAGCAAAACGGGTAATCTGCTCGTCGGCAATAATAACACGGAAAGCGAATTTGATATACCACCTACACAACGCTTGGAAGTTGTAGGGAATATCCACGCAACCGGGTATATACGCTCGTATTACTCTGACGACCGACTCAAAACATTCACCTCCAATATTACAGACGCCCTGAATATTATTGACAATTTAAAGGGGTTTCATTACGTCCCAAACGATAAGGCGCTAGAATTAGGATTCGCGTATGAAAATGAAATCGGTCTCAGCGCCCAAGATGTTCAAAAAGTAGTCCCAGAAATTGTCAAGATCGCCCCCTTTGACTCCGCGAAAGACATTGCGAGCGGAAACATAATCTCAAAAAGCGGCGAAGATTATCTTACAATCTGCTATGAAAGACTTGGTGCCGTCTTCGTTGAAGCAATAAAAGAACTACGACAAGAAAATAAGAAATTGAAAGACGAAATCGTCAGTATTAAAAAAGATTTAGATAATATCAAAAATATTATCTATATTCAATAAAAATAAATGAACGCGCTACTAGCAGGGATTGAACCTGCGACAACTCGGTTAACAGCCGAGTGCTCTAACCAACTGAGCTATAGCAGCACCTAATAATACTATTATGTCTTGTCCTTATATAAAAAATGATTCGTCGTGATATTATAAAACATTTTGTAATATATTATAACGTATTATAATAACGGGAATGCTACTCAGGAATGTCGTCGTAAATTATTTACACAATATACGGAGTCTTCCTGTCATACAATATCAAAACGACCGCATTTGTTATCGCGATATCAACGTATTCAACGTATGTGCAAAAAACACAAATGATATGAACAATAAAAAGCGCGAGAATATCATTGGGAGCATTATAGTGAACGCTAATATGGATGCGAACCCTATAAACGAATACTATCGGTTTTCGCGAAGATGGAATCATTTAAAGGAAGCTATTCGCAATTATTTGACACACGAATTGAATATCCTTCATCCCGCGAATATCCTTTTAATACATAGAGGCGGTAGGAAATACAATTATGATTTTGAAATTCGCAGTGAAACCGATACATATCATATTGAACTGAAATTTAATGTGGATGATGTGAATCAGGCGCCACAATTTGTTTCGCCCTATAATCCGAGTAAGTATATGTCGGCATCCTACGAAGAGTATTACTACGACAATTATCTGCCAATACTGGCATCCTCGCGCGACGACTTGGTAATCCCAGATAAACAAACGTATATCCAAGAAATCAATAGCAATGCCCCAAACAGTATGAAAATGTATCAGACGACCTATTATAATGGATGCAAGGCGAGTAGCAGATACACTGGTGAAAGCAAAGATATAGATTTCTATAAACTAGCAAATAAACTATCTGCCGAAAGCATTCTTACGTTTATTGAGAGAACAGGGTTGAATATAGACACATTAAATGAATATTTGAGTAATTCACAGAAAAATAAAATATATATGCTCTATAAAAATGGCAAGTTCCATAAACAGATCGTAAAAGAGAATAAATATAAAATAAAAAGTTATACGAAATTTAAAAATATGTTCATTGCGAAAACGCAAGAAGGAAAAGATATGAAAATATTATTACGATGGAAGAATGGTAACGGTATCGCTTTCCCTGCGTTCCAAATATCATAATATACGATTTACATATAAATCGGGAGTATATGCGACAGTTCCGTCGTATTGATCGCATTATTTCCAAAGTATAGTTTAATGAACTCTGATGTTCGCTCGTCGCCAAACGACCTATAGATTTGAATATATTTATCAACATTCTCTTCTTCGCATTCATAACGAATACAAATCAAATGGTTCTCAATCAAATATTCTTTTATGTATCCGCATCCATCGTGGGAACCACAGTTAATAAGCGAATACTCAAAGTTATAATTGCCAACACCATAACCCCGATTTATCACTAATAAAGGTTCGTTAAACCCGCTTTTATTGATATAATTTTTCTTTTTGCTATTCGCATATTGTTTGACACACAATGTATTATTTATAATGTCAGACGAATAGATTAAGCGGGTTTTTTGTGGATCGTCCGTAAGTAGCGCTTTATTCTCGTTCCATACTATATTTCCAACAGATACTTTGAAATGTAAGGCGTTCAATGTTGTCGCGTGAATATATAACTCATTTAACCTTTTTATCACATTGTGTGTCCCAAATATCGTATAGTTATCACTCAAATTTTCCAATCTATATTTGCGATTGCTATTTTCACCTTCAAACCCCTCTTTTTTCTTCTGGATGATAAAGATGATCGTCTGTTGTTCAGTGTCAATGTAGGTATCATCGCATTCTTCGATAGATAGTATCGTATACTCTTCATAGATGTGTTTTCTCGTCTTGTTGTAATATAAACAATTTAAAAAACTCTTAGGCAGTATGAAAGAAAGTATCCCGTCATCTGTAAGAAGTGTCATTGATTTAATAATAAAGAGCAGAAAGATATTTGGACGTCCGTCAAAATAATTATAGTATTCTTTCGCGACTTCCGCCTTCGGAAGAACGTAATATGGTGGGTTGCCAATAATCAGGTCAAACCGCTCGCGAATCGCAGTTTTCAAAAAGTCTCCTTCTATAATGCGAATAATCCCATTGTCGTCGCTGTCATTTGCGTATTTATCCTTGATACTCTCAAAGATTGTTTTGTTATATTCAATACCTGTAATGGACGCGTGCGGATAATAGACCCTAACTTTCTCTATAAATTCACAAGAACCACACGAAGGTTCTAGAATATTATGAAATGCGGCAGTTCCTGCCTTGTGTTTCGCAATAAGTTCAAGACACCTAACAATCGTATCCGGTGGCGTAAAATAAATGCCATTGTCACGCTTCTCCTTCTTATCCATCATTTTGGTTAGCGTGCATGACAAGTTGCTAAAACGACTCATTATAATATTATTCTATAAAAAAGAAAAATAAATAATTCATAATCAATTTTTACACGGAGATAACTTCTTCTGGAAGTTATCATTGATTGTATTAAAGATATCTACTATATAATTCTCAAAGTCGTCTTTCAATGGTAGAAAGAGACTAATACTCGTATCAATCTTCACATTCGCAAGTTTCGTATTTGGAACATCCGTGATTTCCATATAATTTATGATTTTAATTAAATCCAAACCGTTTATAATCGTCTTATAACTCGTTTTGAAATTCTTGATAATGAAACGACTCTTGATCTTCTTATAACCGTCTTTGTCTGCCTTTATTTTGTGTTTCACGCATATACGCAGAAACTTGTCATTCTCAACCGTATAGGTTTTGAAATCGTCGGGGATTGACTCCACATAGATATAGATGTCCTCTTTCTTCTGTTTCACACCCTTTTTTATAAACCAGTCGCTCATCTTCCATTCAATAATACTATATACATTGCTGAACATATTGTCATCTTCGCTACCGCCAAATATCTTCTCCATAATACTTGAAGCGTTTTCATCGTCCTGTTTATCCACCATAAAGGTATTGCTCAATTTTTTCATTCGTCGCTTTAGATTATAAGAGGTGATTAATATTTATATGATTGTTGCTATGTTTTTAAGATAGATATCTTTTAAAGATTTATAGTTGCTACTTGATATTATATTTTCTTCTACGAGCCATTTTTTAGAAAGTATATTATACTTGTGGTTTTCATTGAATAATATATTCACACACAGATAGATAAAGCATACAATAATTAGACTATTGCCTATATTCTTCGTCGCCATAAGAATAATCGCGAATAATATTATAGATTGAATCACAACGTTATTTATGATCTTCTGTTGAGCCGGCGTTAACTCAATGCGAAGATACCGACCACCCACTTGCACGAGGATTAAAAATATCATAGACAAGGGTTCTATTGTGGCAACACCGTCTATCCCAGGTATTACTGTAAAAGTCATAATCTAATTGTTGGTAAGATTTTTATAGGACTTTAGTTGATCCAATATAATATCATTAATATCTTTAAATGAAGTTGGAACAGTCGCAGGAGACGATGACGTCGTAGACACCCGTTTATTGGTTGTGTTATCGGCACCATAAAAGGTCTCGTTAAAATTATAGATGTTGTCTTTGAGGAAGTCGCCATCTGTAAATATGATGATGTCTAATATTAACGCGATCAATGTTAAAAATAGCAGGAGACCGATTGTAAGATCCCACAATAATACGTAGTAATTTAATATAAACAATAACAAGAATATCCACGGATTATCTATGATGTCTAGTATGTTGTCGGGATAAATCGCTGCGGGACGCATACCGAGGATGACGAGATAAGAAACAAAAAACCCAGTTAATATGCCTTTAAACACATCTTCTATATTTATATTGTTTTCCATATTCTTCTTTACATTTATATTATATAATTTTTCTTTTCATTTTGTATAATAGAGTATATAAATAATTATTATGAATTATTCAACATTACAAGAGGCATATAATATAGATACTTTTGAAAAAAAACCCAGACCATCGCAGAAACAGAATCGGAATAATGGCGCTGGCAACGCGAATCCGTCGGCGAACACCGCGACGAACGTGAACACCACACCTTCTTATGTTGAAACCAGCAAATTAGCATCAAATTCCAACAAGATACAAGGCGGTTCTTGTTCGCCACTACAAGCACCCACATACAACATCCCTATATCCAATGATTGTAAAAAAGAACACTCGGACGCGATGAATGTATTTCTTGATTCTGGCGCGAATAATGGAAACACCAGTAGCAACGGTAGCGCGAATACCAACCCAACAGCTCAAATGACCTCTATGTTTAATCTCAAAAATTCGGGTAGCGATAGTCGCGATAATGTGATGCCTTTCTATGACGAAGACTTAGAGCAATATTTTAATATTAACAATTTAAACGACGAAGTCAAATACAATTCAAACTCATATATGCCAAATTCAAATAAACAATCTTACACGAATAATGATACTGGCGAATATACAAACAATAATACAATGCTTAAACACGGAAATAACCTATTAAATAACCCCGGTTATAATTTAACACCCGAAGAAAAAAAGAGTGCCGAGGAGGCAATCGCATATTTAAAGAGTATTGAGGAGAAGATTACTAGGAATTCTATTGCGGATCCTGTAATGCCTCCCGCAAATACGGGACCTGGTGGATTTAAATCGCCGGCACAAACGACATCTACAGCACTCGTTCCTTTGCCTCCTCCACCAGTAATAACTACACCTGCGCCAGCTTCGCCACTCGTAATACCTGCGAAAACCGATAAATCCGAAAACTATCTATATAATGCGATTTTTAATATATCAATCCTTCTTATCATTGGTATCGCGATTATATTATTATGCGACCAGATGGTAGAGTTGTCCATACAGATCGGTATGAAACGTGCCGTCTATATATTAGAACCGTTTATAAAGGCACAAACAACAGCATAAATTATTTTTTAATTTGAATTATTATAATAGAAGAATAGAATATATGGATATTATAGTGAAACCTGACAATTGGGTTTTACCGAATCGCATAGGATATAATAAGAAAATATACAATACTTTCAATCCTTCCAAGTATGCTAGCAAAACGGTAAAACAAGCGTGTAAATGCGCTGACGATACGTGCGACTTAGAGGAGAGTTATGTAAAACTGTTGAGACAGCAAAAGATCGTCAAAGATTACATGCAATTTGAAAGTCCCTATAGAGGGATCCTCTTATATCACGAGTTAGGTTCCGGTAAATCCATCGCATCCATCGCAGCAGCCGAGGGATACGTAAATCTTAAAAAAATAGTAATTATGACTCCAGCTTCCTTATCGCAAAACTACGAGAACGAACTATTAATCGCCTCAAAAATTGGACGCGACCTCAAAAAAACCTGGACGCAAATCAAGGTGAATAAAAAGTCAGCAGAGATGATGAAAGAGCTCACTGTGAAATATGCGATCGCCGAGAAATTCGTAAAGAAGAATGGATTGGTGTGGGTTCCGCTCTATAAAGGCGATGTCGCCGGTGCCGAGATAGTTATTGAAAAAATTAAATATAATACGGACACAAGATATCGCGCGGAACTAGATCTCTACATCAATCATATATTACGCAACCGATATACGTTTATCAATTATAATGGACTCACCGAGAAGATGATCAAAGAACTTGGAGCGAAACCCTTTGATAACGCCTTTATAATTATTGACGAAATACATAATTTCATCAGTAGAATTGTGAATGGTTCGCGATTGGCGAAATCAATCTATGTCCATTTGATGAACGCCAAAGGCACAAAGTTAATATTACTTTCCGGAACGCCAATTATTAATCAACCACACGAAATCGCTACGTTGATAAATCTTGTGCGAGGACCCATTAAAGAATATAATATAGACCTATTAAAGAAATCCAATGTTCCAGATATGAAGGCGATCATTCAACATTTACAAGAAAAGAAATTGTATGGTTATGTGGATTCGTTGGATAGCAGTGAAACGTCTATGACATTCACGTTAATACCAGAGAATTTCAAGCGCACAGAAGACAACACCACAACGATTACAAAGGATAAGTGGGCGTTTAGTCAAGAAGAATTAATAAAAAAAATTGTAGAAGAATTAAACAAGGCGAACCTTGTGAAATTATCTGTGAAAAGCAAGGTAGTTCACAACGAAGCATTGCCAACCGACAAAGTAATCTTTAATAAGTTATTTATTGATGATAATGGCGGTGGTCGCGGTGACGACAAAGTAATCACCATAAAGAACGAAGATTTATTTAAACGAAGAATATTAGGGACGATCAGCTATTACAAAACGACAGGGTCGGATTTATTCCCGAAGATGCTCCCAGCAATATCACACGACCTCTATATGACCGATCATCAAATCAAGAAATATCTAGAAGTCCGTTTGGTTGAGATTCGTATGGACGACCGGAAGAAGTTGTTCAAGGGCAAGGGTGGAGGTGATGACATCGGGTCAGTATATCGCGCGTTTAGTAGGATGGTTTGTAATTTTGCGTTTCCCGACGAAGTCAATCGTATATTCCCCAATGACGTTCGCGTGCTTATGAAGAAAGAGTTGAAAGAAATGGTGAATGTAGATAGTAATGATAAGAGTCCTGATGCGGACGCTGAAGCGGATGCTGCGAAACAACTCAACAAGGATGTTGTTGCGGCATATAGCGAGCAATTGGAAGTTGCGATGAATAAGTTAGTAAAACATGATTACTTGGAGATTGATAAATTACGCGATGTATATAGTCCCAAGTTCGCACAGATGTATGAGGATATCCGCACATCACCTGGAAGCGTATTGGTATATTCACAGTTTCGTATGATTGAAGGACTTGGTATATTTAAGGAGGTTTTAAATCGCCAAGGATTCGCCGAAATAAATATAGTGAATAATGAAGAGTTTGGGTATATGATTGACGATATGGATATATTTGAAGAACAATATGATAATAAGAGATACGTCGTCTTTAATTCGGACAGAGTGAAAACCAATATTCTTATGAATATATTCAACGGAAATAGCAAGGCGTTGCCAAAGATTATCCAGGAGCAATTGTCGCATATCAATTTGGAAAAAGAGCAGATGTATGGGAAGGTTGTAAAGGCAATGATGATTACCCAGTCGGGTGCGGAAGGCATCTCTTTAAAAAATGTAAGACGCGTATTAATTACCGAGTATTTCTGGAACTCTGTGCGAATTGATCAGGTGATCGGGCGTGCTGTGCGAACGTGTAGTCATAAGTCGTTACCAGTTGCCGACCAGAACGTTCAAGTATTCTCGTATTTAATGAACTTCACCAAGAAACAATTGAACGACAATCCTACGCTACGAAGCAAAGACAAGGAGATCACGACAGACAAACATATTTATAATATCGCGAAAAGCAAGGAGGGACTCGTGAATTCATTTCTTAAAATGTTAAAAGCTGCTTCGCTAGATTGCGTAATCCAGGCGGATGTAAATCAACCCTTGGCGAACGGATATAAATGCTACAATTGGGCGATTAACGCGAACGACGACGAACTATCCTATACAAATAACCTCAACGATGACAAGAAGATATTACAATTTAAAAACAAACAGCATATAAGGAAAGATAGAGGACGTGCGGTATTAAAGAATGGGAAGAAATACGTCTTACTGAAGGATAAATTATACGATTACTACAGTTATGTTCACGCGGGACTATTGATACCAGCGAATACATATGAAATCTAAGCTATTCATATAAATATAAATTATTATATTTAATTAGATATAAATTCTTTTTATACATTTTATGGAACAAAAAATACGATGCATATATAGGAAAAAAAAATGTTTTCATATATGTAATAAAACAGCACTAAAAAACACCTTCTACTGCTGTTATCACATACATTCTAAGAAGAAGCATTTATGTAAAATATTTTATAATATACTGGGTGATAGGCACGACATAACTGTTCAAGATATTTACAAGATATATATTTACATCTTAGAGAATACGATGGAAAGCGATGATATTTTTATAAATATTTTGTTTATTGATTTACTTAAAACGATAAAGATAGAGAGGTTGAGTAAAATTTATAAAGATTATCTTAATAATCATAATCATACTATTAAGGATACTAAGGATATATACGCGAAAATATATGAGTTAAACAAGAATACGCATCTGTTCAGTAAAAAATGCGATCAAAATACCCTAGTCGGGTTTCAAGAGTTCGTGAAATACAAGGTATCGTCTGGTATAGGTGACGCGACAAACGTCATCTATTTAAACGACGACGATGTATTCACGATGGTGAATATTCGCGATATACCCTCGCGACGGTTATTCACCATCAAGGATGTCAAAGGAATCTATGGATACGACGTTGTAGAACTTGAATATTTCGTAAGGAATTGTATAAAAGATGGGATACTACCATATAATCCTTATACACGGGAAGCATTCAGTGACAAGGTTCTATGGAGGATGAATATGAAAATAAAATACTGTCATATCACAAAGAAGACAGACGAATGTAGATGGACTACACAGATGAACGCCTATACGGACTTGTCCATTGAAATTGAGAGACGAGGATTCTATAATAATCCAGAGTGGTTTAAAAAGATGCCAAAACACGATTTATTGAAATGTATTAAATTGTTTCGCGATTTTTCGTGCACGATTGAAGAGAGCAGAGGATATTTTTTGAATATAAATACTCGTAACGATGACGACATTACAGCATTTGTATATGATTTTTGTAAAGAAGGGATCCGGTTGTTTCGCGAATGTAATGATGACTTATATATATTATGCTGTAATTTTATGAAATCGCTCGCGGTATGTTCCAACGATTTTTATAGCAATATCCCTGACTGGTTATCTAGTTACGATACCCCTTCGTTTGTTTCTAACTTACCTAACTTGCCCGAGTTTGACTCGCTCATATCCGCGCTTATTAACAGACGGAATACGATGACTCCTACCGAATTCAACGACATTCGCGAAATTACGAATGCGCCTCTCCCGAATCCAAGCAATAATTTTTTATTATATTATTATGTAGAATATATGTAAATGAGTAGCATAAAGAATACTCCTGATTTCCTTTATATACCCCCGGAACGTAATATCTCTTCGCATATTGAGAATAAGGAGGGATTTTTAGACATATATATTTGTAAGTTCAAGACGGCAGTTTATGTATCCTTAGTATTTGCTCTGTTATCTCTACCGATCGCATACAAAATACTAGATATGTTCGCTAAACTAATTTCCGCAAATATAGAATTGATTGATTATGAATGCGAAGAAGCACTGCCTCTTGGGCGACTCATTATGTCTATTATTGTAGGCGTTATCGTTTTTATATTATAGAATAATATATAAGGAAACAAAATGGACGTGCAAAAAGTAAGAGAACGATGGGAACAACTACGTAGGGATTGTGATTTACTGAAAGACGTAGGGTGGTCGGATCAAATCACGAAATATGACCTCAAAACCGCAAGGAAATTGTATAGGTTCCGTGAATATCTAAAAAATTTCATTATGAAAAGTTGCAATTTGTGCGACAACGATATATGCACGATATGTAATGCGGTAGGTAGCACTAAATTAACGTCTGACATTGATATAAGTATCAATACAGAGATTCATTTTTCCATCTCTATAAAACGACTGCTCGTATTGCGAAACGCCTTGCGAGTGATTTTTGAACACGACAATCATTTTCATCATCGCGGAAAATTTATACTGCGTCTCGTAAATGAATTCTTTGATATCAACTTCTACCTCAGCAATTTTGAACTCACGAAAGATGCCACAAAGAAGATAGGTGACTTTGATAGGTATTTTATAAGCGATTGCTATAGAAACAATTGTAAAAATGTAGTGAATCAATATTACTTCGCGTCCTTAGAATTCAACCACCCGAAAATTCGTAGATTAGATTCTCAATATCTCAAGATAAGCAACGAACTAGACGAATTACTCCATACAGACACAGATACAAAGAAGATTAATGCGAACGCCATCATAAATGTAACATCTGTGTTAAGTTTATATGAGGACGGGAGTTATCATACACAAGGTAGTTATTTTCATATTGTAATGATGAACCAGAAAAAAATAAAGTTTAATATACGAACAGAAAGAGATAAACAAATTTATAAAAATCTATTATCCGCAAGTATTATAGAAAATCTATGTTATTCGTGGATCTATAAAAAGAAGCGCGACAAGTATCTATCACGGGTGAAAGACGGTTTGGATAAATTACAACAATATCATATAAAAAACAAGATATTCACTCCTTTAGAATTATTAGAATTAGAAAAAGATATCAATATAAAAAATGAAATAGATAGAATATTACAGAAATTATCTATATATAACTAATTATTTTATTGCTTTGCTTACTTCGCTTACTTCGCTTACTTCGCTTTTTTTGTGACAACCTTCTTGGTCTTCGTTTCAGCGACCACAACAGGTTTTACTGGTTCTTTCACAGGTTCTACTTTCACTTCTTCCTCGTCGCTATCTTCATCCTCTTCATCCTCTTCATTCACATCATCAAGACCGGTATTAACTTCCTCATCTTCCTCATCATCATCTTCTTCATCTTCTTCTTCCTGTGGAATCGGTTTTTGAACAACTTTTGAAACAATAGGGGTAACTACAACAGGAACTACAGCAACCTTTTCTTTTTCTACAAGGGTCTTCTTCGGTTGCTGTGAAATCTTTGCGATCACATCATTATCTACCGAAATATCATCATCGTCATCTCCGCCTTCACCTGTATTGTCATCGTCGCTATCCTGAACAAATGTCAATTTGGATGTATTAATCTGCTGAAACTTTGCGGATACAATCTTCCAACTACATCCAAAGATTCCCGCAGAAAACCAAATACCACTCAATTGAATAATAAACTGCGCCTTTCCACCTTTAAGATTTGCCAGAATATCATTAAAATTGATTTCATTATTATCCATATCATAGCAATCAAAATCAAACTTATTCTCAAGTGAATTATAAGGAATCTTCGCCTTGAAGGTTGGCGGGTATTTGTTCGCATATTCACCCGTCAGTTTGTCCTTATCGTGCTTTACAATAGGGGTAAACATTGCTGATACAAAATCTTTGTTTCCACTACAATTATTCTTGAACCAAGCAAGGCGATTCGTAAAGGCATCGTCAATAATCTTCTGCTCCAACTCCTTCATCTTGTCGTAAAATTGCTTAATCTTTGGATTTTCATCCATTCCTTTGAATGATACTGTGACATCATATTTGCGTTCCTCGTCCTTCCTATTATCGTCCTTCTTGATAAACTGCATATTGTCATTCACCCCATAAGGAATATTGAGAACCGGTGTTTGAAGATTCACCTTGTTTCCATTGTAATTAATATAAACCGATTTCGCTCCTGATTTCATAACCTTCAATTCAGAATACTTGAGCTTGTCAGTGTCAAAGTTCTTAGCGAGGAGGACGTTCATTGTTGTATTTATTACTTGTGTAATGTTTATATAAAAACTGGAGACTATCAATTTTTATATTTTATATACGAAAATTTAATATTTAATATTATTATGGGATCCCAGAAAACTTTGACAAATGAGAAATATATGTATAACTGTAAAGAGTTTCAGGTATATAAGACTAAAAAGGGGGTGAAACTAATCAAAATTAATAATAATTTTGTGAATATCAATAATGTATCGTCGGTTCATAGCAAGATAAATGAAAAAAATCACAACGATAGAATCGCTGAAAATATTAACGAATTGACAGAATTAGAGTTAGACGTAGTCGGTGACCTAGACATTCGTGGTGACGCCAGCTACGCTAGCAGTAGCGAAGAGAGTATTGACGGCGAAGAATATATCATCATTACTGTTGCGGATGCGGGTGCCGCTGAACTACATTAAACGATAGTAAAACCAAGAACGATAAAAGCGATTTTGAAAAGTTGCGAATATCAATGTTGGATAGCAAATAATACTCATCATACTTTTTAACCGCATTGTCATACCCATACCATACTAGCATATTATTCATATCATAAGTTGATATCCTATTCATGCGATCGTCTATAAAATGAATTAGATCTTCTACGACCAATAAATGCTTGCTATTAAAATTAGCTTCACAATAGCACATATTATCATATATGCTCTCGCAGAAATCATAGATGCTCTCGTGGATGTTTTCGGACATTACACACTCATACATTTTGAATGATTGATTTTTACCCTTATATTTTGTAAGAAAACGAATCAATTTTTACGTATTATAAATAATATATTGTAAAAGATACGCGAAAACCACGAATATAATTATATTCGTATTCGTCTCAAAATTCGCGAGGTATCCGGCGATCAATACAGACGCAATAATCATCGCGCTATCGCCAAGAACCGCAAAATAAGATACTTCCTCCGCAAAATCCTTAAACATATCAATTATTTTGTTTGCGCCTCGTGGAATGACGAGAATCACAAGATAGAATAATATATCGTGAATTATCTGAACCATTAGTAATACGATTATGAATTGTAATATCGTAAATGTATCAAATAAATAAGGATAGATCGCCCTCGCAATAATAAAACCTATAAATATGATGAGAATGTCTGTGAATACCGCAGACAAAAAGAACGTTTGATACCATCGCTTCAATAAGGAACTTGATATAATATTTGCAAAGGTTAACGTAATAATAACGAGGTCAACAATAAGGATCGCCGTAATTATTGGTAAATAATCCTCTGTATTATTGAATTGTGAGATATCTTTGAACATACCACTTATATTATATTATAAAATAAAAAATATACATACTCCACTCACTCACATTTACAAAGCAGACATTCATCACCCTACGACGCAAATTCATAAATCATCTCGGGTGTCATCATAAAATGCGTTGGGTCGTAAATATGACTTTCGTAATAGTCATCAAATCCTAGATATTTTATGATATGGTCATATTGACTACAGTAATCTAAATTATACGGAACATCTTCATATCTACAATTTTCATAATTGTAAATGTATTCTTTAAACTCTAGAACAACGAGTTCGCGAAACCCCTTGCGAACAGTTTCATTTTCTTTTGATAGTAAATCTTCAAGTTTCCATAGTTCATCCGACTCCGTAGTCACAGTAAAGTTATCATCATTTCCTTTTCCAACCAACCTTCTATACCTTAAGAATTCAGTAATGATATCATATATTTTCTCAAAATATTCACGCGCCACGCAAATATCCCTTTTCATCTGCGAATCATCCGTCATCTCTATGCTTGTTTGCTTGTTTGCTTGATTGCTTGTTTGCTTGTTTGCTTGTTTGCTTTGTATAGTATATCTTAGTTCAACAAATCAATTTTTATATGAACCTGAACAAATATGTCATGTATATTTACCTAAAATTAAAAAATAATTAGAACATATCAATATTTATATCCGCATTTATTAAATAAATGGGGTGAATACGAATTCGTGTGAAACGGATAGAACACAATTCTCATATTGATCATCTAGAACGTAATTATCATCTGGAACGTATTCGTATTCGTAGATATTCTCTGGCGCCTTAATAAAATGTAGTGGTATTCTAACATAATAATTATCATAATTGCTATCATATCCCTTATAATAGTCATAGAATCCTAAACATTGAATAACCTTCAAATATTGAACGCATTTACCAAGTAAATTTTCTTTATCAATATCGTATGTTTCAGTATAGTATTTTAATTCTGAATAGTTATACAATGCCAATTTATAATCAATCACAACAAGTTCTCTAAATCCATCATTCACCACCGCATTTTCTTTGGCAACCTCTTTAAATTTTGTAATGAAATCTTCAATGTCTCTGTTTTTGTTTTTGTTGATGTTTCTGATGATGTTTCTGTTGATGTTTCTGGTGATGTTTCTGGTGATGTTGATAACATTTCTTTTGTTGATAATTTTATCTAATTTTTCATAATAGTAACGCGCCTTATATACATCGAGTTTCAATTTTATAGTTTTGTTTAACCCCGCGTTCTTACAAACGCATTTTAACATTTTCGCAGTAACAGTGTCAATGTTATTAAACGCCGCATCATTTGTAAATATAATTTCACTAAGAAGTGAGAAATTAATCTTATGAATTCCATTTTCTTTGACAGCGACTTTTATTTTGTTATCCTCGCGAACGCGTTTTTCTTTGTCAGGGATTGTTAGTAGTTTGCGAAGGAATTGAATGAAAATTGCGAAGTATTGAACCAATTCGCTTAGCATTTCGCTTTGCTTTGGATAGAATGTTGTATAACAGCGATCAGTTTTTTACTATACCAATTAACGAATTAGAACAAATTATATTTGTATAAAAATTGATTAACTAATAATATATATTAGCACAACACAATACAATGGAATTCTCCGCATTTACTGTGATGGGCAAGAATTTTGCCACTGGACAGATGACCTATTTCAATGAGACAATTTTCATAAAAAATGGAAACAAGATTTGTATCCAGGACTCTGGATCAGCATATGATGCTATCGTTATGCCTTTTGACGATCTTATAAAAAATCCCTATGTAATGAATTGCTATGAACTGTCTCGTGTCGCCATAGGAAAACCAAATATAGACCCCGATTATTATGAAAGCGACGATGACGACTATATCCCAAACCCAAACAACCCTATTGGATATAGATATCAGTATATAGACACGTTATATATCATAGAAGATGTCGTTACTAATACGAAGGAAGCAAAGAAAGGAAACACTTACCAGACGATCAGCTCTGATATACTGGAAAATATGATTATTTCAACAGAAGACGAAATCGCAGTGTTTTATAACAGACATAACATGGAAACAAAACATATTGAAGACTACACAGCACTCGTGAATAAATTTGTCCTATTATAAAGATAACAATATAAAAAATGATGTAATATCTTCAAATAAACTATTACAACAGGTAAGTATATCACCCTTGAATTGCCTTGAATTGCCTTGAATTGCCTTGAATTGCCTTGAATTGCCTTGAATTGCCTTGAATTGCCTTGAATTGCCTTGAATTGCCTTGAATTGCCTTGAATTGTCTTG
>Ga0209358_10000109_pt1 | contig 73345 bp, 82 predicted proteins | sample LauGreFa1BDMLBSN_2_FD_187574 | JGI IMG/M metagenome (GOLD analysis project Ga0209358, IMG submission 187574) | Freshwater lake microbial communities from Lake Michigan, USA - Fa13.BD.MLB.SN (SPAdes) (version 2) | ecosystem: Environmental > Aquatic > Freshwater > Lake | place: Lake Michigan, USA... | reverse complement strand
TGGAAACTTATAAACGCAGCACTATTGACCCGCGCGCATTTGTTATTTTAGATGATTGTTTATACGACAACACGTGGGCACGCGATAAAATGATGCGCTTACTTTTCATGAATGGCAGACATTGGAAGGTGATGTTAGTCATCACAATGCAATATCCTCTTGGTATTCCACCCACACTGAGAACCAACATAGATTATGTTTTTATTCTTCGTGAGAATTACATAGCAAATAGAAAAAGAATATATGAAAATTATGCAGGTATGTTTCCAACATTTGAGAGTTTTTGTCAAGTGATGGACCAATGTACCGAAAATTATGAGTGTCTAGTTATCAATAATAACTCCAAATCAAATAAACTACACGACCAAGTCTTCTGGTATAAGGCTGATAACCATGGTGACTTCAGATTAGGCTCTAAAGAGTTCTGGGAACTATCAAAAGGAATGAAAGATGAAGACGAAGAGGAGCAATATGACCCTAATTCAGTTAAGAAACGAGGAGCAGGGCAAAAAATCAGTGTTAAAAAGGCGAATAAATGGTAATAGTGCTTTTATAAAAACTGCTTTCCAAATATATAAACAGTTATAACAATTTAAAGAGTATCCTATTATAAAGTATATAATAAGATGCAACAGCTAAATATTGTAGAACTCATAGAGAAAAACCCAATCTCTAAACTGTCAAACGCTTATAACAACAAATTAATAAATAAAATTAAGGAAAATTTTACTGATTTTGAATCACAATTATTTGTAAGTAGTTTTTATTGCTACTTAAATTATGATAAAAATATAGATTTTATAGTTGATTTAGATAATATATGGAAATGGTTAGGATTTTCTACTAAACAAAATTCTGAAAGAGTGTTAGAAAAACATTTTAAGTTAGATATAGATTACAAAACAGCTCCTCAAGTTGGAGGAGCAACTTCAAATGATGAAAAACTGCTTATCAATTTGGATAAGCAAGATTCTACAAAAAATATAAAACAAAATGGCGGACATAATAAACAAACCATATTATTAACCATAAAATGTTTCAAGTCATTATGTTTAAAAGCTCAAACCAAAAAGGCAGGTGAAATTCACGAATATTATATGAAAATGGAAGAAGTTTTACATCAAATTGTGGAAGAAGAAACGGATGAATTAAGACTCCAGTTAGAGCAAAAAGAAAATATTATTTTGGAAAAAGATATTACAATTAAAAATTCTAAAAAGGAAAAACAAAAAGCCGTAGAGCAAGCCATAATTGTTCAATTCCCATTAAATACCGAATGTATTTATTTTGGTACAATTGATAATACGAATGAAGCAAAGGAGAAATTAATTAAATTTGGACATACAAATGACCTGTCTACTAGAATATTAGACCATCGTAAAAAATACAACAATTTTGTTTTGGTAGAGGCGTTTAGAGTTCAAAATAAAGTGGAAATTGAAAATCTAATCAAGACATATCCAAAAATTAAAAGGCAGATTCGTACACTTGAACTAAATGGGAAAAACAAAACAGAAATAATTGCTTATGATGCTACAAATTTTACTATTGATAAATTAACTAAACACATCAAAGATATTATACATTCTAAAACCTATAGTATAGATAATTTTAACAGATTAATGAAACAAAATGAAGAATTAGAAAATGAAAATAGGGAATTGAGAGAGAAAAATAAAAGTCAAGAACTTATGATTATTGAAAAAAATCTTAAAATTAATGAGTTTAATGATTTACTAGAAAAAAATCAAAAAATAATTAATTCTGTTAATAATGAGAATCAATCTGTATATCAAAATGTATTATTGCCTGAAGATGATATGAATAAAAAATTCAATGAGTTTGTAAATAGTATTTGTATTGTACGAACAGATATAGAAGAATTATCTGTAAATATAGAAGGACGATACCGTTTATGGAGTCAAGTTAAACCTACAAAGGAAACATTTCATGCATTAAAAAATTATTTGGACATAAGATTTAAACCAAAACGTATTCAAGGAAATCACGGATATATTGGTATAAAATTAAAGCCTGTTGAATATAAAAAAACTAAGGAAAATTCTAATATTGAAACATTTTTATTTCAAGTATGTCAATTTTCCGATTGTGGAAAAATTTTAAATTCTGTTTTATTGAGCGAATATCAAAAATGGAAAATATCTGTTGGTAAAGAATTGTCAGATAATGATATAAAAGAAATTAAGGAATATTTAAATGAATCGCCTTATGCTCTTAAGGCAACTGTATGGACAACTGAAGGAAATAATGAAGGATATTATGGACTATCTTTAAAGCAATACAACTATAAACCTAAACTTATATCATCAACAGGTAAAAAAGTGTATAAGAGAGAAGATAAAACAGATATATTATTAGCGACATGGGATACAATTGCAAAAGCGGCACTATCTGAAGGCATATCAACTGCTAGAATGAGTCGTTGTGTTAAAAATAAAATTATAATAAATGATTATTATTATAGTGTTATTTAATTTATACTTTATTTTCTTAAATAATACCCCTTAATATGTTTTGAAGCGTAACATGATGAAGCATAGTGACCTTCTCTTCCACAACGGAAACAACAATTATCATCATCTTCTTCATATTCTTCATCACTACTATCATCATCTTCATCACTATCAGTTTCCCAACATTCATCTTCTTCACAATCTTTTACAAAATGTCCCTCTTTTCCACACACAAAACATCTATTATTTGTTCCATTACTCATTTGTTTCAAAGTATCTATTGTAGATTTTTCTAATTTTACAGAAACAAATGAACCACCACGAACATTATTTATTCCATATTTATCCATATAAATTCTGGTATATTTGTCTTCATCATAATCATTACAATTTGGAATTAATTCTAAAACCTTTATTGGCCTATATATTTTGGTCCATTCTGAACCATTTGAATTAAAATGACTTTCTACACGAAATTGTGGATTATTTGTTTTTCCAATATAGTATTTGTTTTGTTCTAATTGAAGTGTGTATATAAAAACCATTTTAAGAATATTATTTATTATATTATAAATAATATTTAATTCATTTTAAAAATATATCTAATCCTTCTTATTAGCAAAAGGACCGCTTACCAATTGACTCTGACCATTGTCTGTCTTTCCAACAACAATGTTCTCTCCTTCAAACAACTCCATTTGAATATCAGCAGAGGAAATATTCTCCTTCTCCTTCAATCCAAACTCTTGTGTGCTGCCATTGTTGACGCCAATCAAATTTCCTTGGTCATCGATTGTTTGAGTCAACGCGTTACCAGATTTTTCGGCATTCTTAATATTTTCATCAATGGCTTTTTGTTTTGTTTCTTTAACACGTTGTTCAAAAGCGGTCTTGGCATTAGACTCATTTTTGTTTTTTTCGCTCATTAATTGGTTAAGTTCATCCTCCATGTACTCAACGCGTCCAGTCTTGTAGGCTTCAGGCTCCCAAGGCATCCACATACCAACTGGGCCCACCATAATGTCGTGATTAGGATCAATTTCTCTCAACATTTTACATCTTAATTCTGCTTCTTCCATAGTAGGATAAGAACCACGAATTTTTAAACCTCTAGTACTAGTTTGAAAATTATGAGCAATACCAAAATCTTTTTCCAATTGTTCTTCATTATTATCCAAAAATGTTTTGTAATCATCTTCCATGCTGGTTTTTGATAAATTTACCTTTTCTTCCTTTACAAACTCTTTAAAATCATTGCTAATATCATCAAATGAAATATTATACTTGAAAGAAATAAAATTTAAAAATTGTACAAATTTTTCCATTGATTTGTTTAAATCCCACTTCTTTAGGAATTGTTCAAAATAAAATATATCTTTTTGCTTGAGTATTTTTTCAGGAGATACAAAAGATACACAAACAAATTTTTGTCCAGAAATAGGTTTATCTTCTTCTAATAAATCTACATATTTTGGGTTTGGTTTTCCATTAATTTGTTTCTTTTCAAAACTATTTTTCTTAGAATTCTTTTCTTTAGAGCGTTCCATTTTAATAATTTTAAATAATTAATTTTAAGTTTTTTATCGCAATATATATATTATTTTTTTCTTATTATTTAATATAAATGAACGGTTTAATTAACGTTGCTGAACTTGTAAAAAGAGTCATTAAATATCTTGTTGAAGGTTTGATGGTAGCTATTGCTGCTTATGCTATTCCTAAACGTTCTCTAAATGTCGAGGAAATTGTTTTGATTGCTTTAACTGCTGCGGCTACCTTTAGCATTTTAGATACTTATATTCCTAGCATGGGAGCTACTGCTCGTTCTGGTGCTGGATTCGGTATTGGTGCTAATCTTGTTCACTTTCCTGGTGGATTTTAAATTTAACTAACTAGAATAACATAATATATTTAATCTAAATGTAATATATTATGTCAAATAGTCCATTACGTTTATCTGATTTGGATGAATCTCAAGGTCCATTGCGTTTATCTGATTTAGTTGATTCTATTTCTAATAATAAATCTCAAGGTCCATTACGTTTATCTGATTTAGGTCCTGTTTCTACTTCTAATAATGAATCTCAAGGTCCATTACGCTTATCTGATTTGAATGAATCTACTTCTAATAATAAATCTCAAGGTCCATTACGTTTATCTGATTTAGGTCCTGTTTCTACTTCTAATAATGAATCTCAAGGTTCATTACATTTGTCTGACTTAGCTGAATCTCAAGGTCCATTACGCTTATCTGATTTGAATGAATCTACTTCTAATAATAATTCTCAAGGTCCATTGCGTTTATCTGATTTGGATGAATCTCAAGGTCCGTTACGTTTATCTAATTTGAATAATACTGGTGGTAAAACAAGAAAACAAAAAAAACATAGAAAGAAAACAAGAAAAAGTTATAAAAAAAGGAAAAGTTATAAAAAAAGGAAAACTATGAAAAAACGTAAAACTCGTAGAATCAAAGGTGGAAATGTGGACACATTAGGTAGTGCGGATTTTAATCCAAATCTTGCTTATGATAGTAAACAAGTTGGCGGACAAAATATAGGTGCTAATTGTAATGATCCCAATTTTTCTATTTATAACACAAGAGAACTACAACTTTTTCCGTATAAACCAAAATAATTAATATTGATATTTAAATAAATATAAATATTATTTGCTATATTTTGCTGTCAATTGTAACTTCTTTTGCTATATTTTTAATGATTTTATCTTCTTTTTCTAAATCATTATCCCCTTTGCCTCCCATGGCTTCCATTACTAGTTTATTATACTGATCTGACATTTTTGAAGTACTTTTTAAACAATCAGGGTTCTTCATTCTAAATTCACTTAACATCTTTGTATTTTTATGAGCCACATGTTTAATTGCTTTTCTTAACTTAAGTTTATTTTCATTTTCCTTTTCCCATTTATCCTCGTTCTTTACATACATTACTTCTCTCTTTGTATCAGTACAATGCACAGGTCTTTTTGTTTCATCTAATGAATTTAGATTCTTTACAATGATACTAGAGATACCTTCCACATAACCAATTTTTCCAACCTTTTCCAAATCAGATAATTGAAGCTTTATTGAATCAACAAAATCCATTATATTCATAGCATCTTTACAAGTTTCATTTAAAAAGAATTGTAAGTTAAATGTTTTATTGTGGGAATTTGTATGTGTAGTATTATGGGTTCCATTTTTAATAACTTCCATCATCATATTTTTAAACTCGGATGTCTCTTTTATAAGCTCAGAATTTTGCTTGATAAGCATTAGAATTAATTGGTCTTTATCAATAGAATTATTTATTTCATCAGGTTTATTTGTTTCACATTTTTTTGTATGTTTCCATAATCCAACACGTGATTTATATTCTTTATTACATTTTTTACATGAAAAAATACAATTCTGGTTTTTTTGGGGGTTTTCTGTTAACAAAATGTTATCGTTTGTTAATTTTTTATGTTTTGATGTCAATAAATGTTTATTATAATCTTTTTTGTTATTTGTTTTGAGTTCACATATTTCGCAAAAATATGATGGGATTTTTTGGGAAAAATCTGTTAACATTTTGTTATATATAGTTAATATAAAAAACCCCTAAATATTTTTAAAAATAAAATATATAAAAAATAAAAAATTTTATCGTAACAATTTTGAAAAACTTTTTTCAATGACCAGAGCTTAATTTTTTTTATGGTCACAATATTTTGTTTTTCTAACATTTATTTTCCTTTTTTGAAAAATGGACAAAAATAAATGTCCAAAAATGAAATTCTGAAAAAAGTCTTGGAAAAAAATATTCGATAAAATTAAATAATAAATCTTCAAAGTAACTTAAAGAACTTATTTTTCGATTATAACTTCTTTTGCTATATTTTTAATTATTTTATCTTCCTTTTCCAAATCATTATCCCCTTTGCCTCCCATTGCTTCCATTACTAGTTTATTATACTGATCTGACATTTTTGAAGTACTTTTTAAACAATCTGGGTTTTTCATTCTAAATTCACTTAACATCTTTGTATTTTTATGTGCCACATGTTTAATTGCTTTTCTAATTTTATTTTTCTCTTCATTTTCTTTTTCCCATTTATCCTCATCTTTCACATACATTACTTCTCTCTTTGAATCTGTACAATGAACAGGTCTTTTAGTTTCATCAAGTAAATTTAAATTTTTTACAATAATACTAGAAATACCTTCTACGTAACCAATTTTACCTACTTTTTCCAAATCTGTAAGCTGTAGTTTTATTGAATCTACAAAATCCATTATATTCATTGCATCTTTGCATGTTTCATTTAAAAAGAATTGCAAATTAAAAGTTTTATTATGTGAATTAGTATTATTATTACTATGATTATTATTAATTCCGTTTTCACTTAGTTTAATCATCATATCTTGTTGTCCTTTTATTAACTCTGCATTTTGTTTAAGAAGTGTTATAATAAGTTCGTCCTTATTAGAAATAGTATTTTTATATAAATCAATAACTTCATTTTTTTCTTCAATTATTTCGTCTATTTTTGCACATTTACCTTTTGTTTTATGTTTCCATAACCCAGCGTTAGTTTGAAAACATTTATTACATTTTTCACAAGAGTAGTTAATTTGCCACTTTTTGCCACTTTTTGCCACTAAATCATCAACAATTATTTCCTTGTTATGTTTAGCTGTAGTTATATGTTTATTCCAATTATATATTTTAAAGCATTTATAATCACATTTTTCACAATAATATTCTGTTTGCCACTTTTTGCCACTTTTTGCCACTAAATCATTTCCTAAAATTTCCATAAAATAAATATAGAAAATAATTTTAAGTATAAAAAAAATTAAAATGTTTTACAATAAAAAAATTTATCGTCACAAATTATAAATTTTTTTTCAATGTCCAGAGCTTAATTTTTTTTATGGTGTCAACATTTTCATTTTCCAACATTTATTTTCCTTTTTTGAAAAATGGACAAAAATAAATGTCCAAAAATGAAATTCTGAAAAAAGTCTTGGAAAAAAATATTCGATAAAATTATATAATAAATTATCAAAGTAACTTAAAAAATTATTTTTCAATAGTAACTTCTTTTGCTATGTTTCTAATTATTTTATCTTCCTTTTCCAAATCATTATCCCCTTTGCCTCCCATGGCTTCCATTACTAGTTTATTATACTGATCTGACATTTTTGAAGTACTTTTTAAACAATCAGGATTCTTCATTCTAAATTCACTTAACAATTTTGTGTTTTTATGTGCAACATGTTTAATCACCTTTCTAATTTTATTTTTTTCATCATTTTCCTTTTCCCATTTATCCTCATCTTTCACATACATTACTTCTCTCTTTGTATCAGTACAATGAACTGGTCTTTTTGTTTCATCAAGCGAATTTAAATTTTTAACAATAATACTAGAGATACCTTCTACAAAACCAAATTTTCCAACATTTTCCAAATCAGATAATTGTATTTTTATTGAATCAACAAAATCCATTATATTCATTGCATCTTTACATGTCTCATTTAAAAAGAATTGTAAATTAAAGGTTTTATTGTGTGAATTAGTATTATTATTATTATTATTATGAGTACCATTTTTAATTACTTCCATCATCATAATTTTTAATTCATCCTTTTCATTACATTTATCTATCAATAAATTTCGTAATTCTTTATTATCATTTAACAATATTTGAATTAAATTTTTATCATTTAATTCTGTAATATTTGTGTTTTCATTATTTTCTTTACATTTTTGCTTATGTAAATATAAACCTTGTCTAAAACTATATACTTTTCCACATGAACAATTATATTTTTTAAGAGTTTTTGGTAACGATTTGTCATTATTTTTATGTTTCAATGTCAATAAATGTTTATTATAATCACTTTTTCTAAAGCATTTATAATCACAATTTTCACAAATAAATTCGGTGCGAGAGTTTTGAGAGTTTTCTGTAATCATTTGTAACTATAATATATAGTTACATAAAAATCTCCTAAATATTTTTAAAATTAAAATATATAAAAATAAAAAAATTATCGTAACAAATTTGAAAAACTTTTTTCGGTTGTAAGAGCTTAATTTTTTTTATGGTCTCAATGTTTTCATTTTCCAACATTTATTTTCCTTTTTTGAAAAATGGACAAAAATAAATGTCCAAAAATGAAATTCTGAAAAAAGTCTTGGAAAAAAATATTCGATAAAATTAAATAATAAATTCCCAAAGATACTTAAAGAATCTCTAATTAAATTTATTTTCGATTTTACTTAATAATTCATCTGTATAAACTAAATTGCCAGATGGTTTATATGAATTAATAGGAGTATATTCTTTTTTTGGTTGTTTTCCTTTTATACCAGAATCTTGATTTTTGGTATTAAACATTAAATCATTTGGATCTTTTTGTTCAAATGAAACCTTATTGTTTTCTTCTGATTCGTCTATTTTTTCGCCATATTCATTTATTACAATTCCTGTTTTCTTTTTTAATTCACTTCTAACATAAGAAGGCACCCAATGCATCCAAGAAATAAAAAGACCATTTGGATGTATATAACGCACATTGAAACCATTTGTTTTTAATTTGTCAATTAAATAAGCAATACAATTAGCTTGGTCATATTTTGGTACACCAATAATGACTTCTGGAACTACAAACCAACAGAACTGATCGTCTTTACTTTGTCGCGATATTGTTTTAATTCTTACGTGAATACGATTCAAAAGTTTATTAAATAATGCCAATTGTGTTAAATCATGTTGACGTTTTTTTTCGTATAATTCATCGATATTTAACTTTTCTGAAAAATTTTCAATATTTTCTAGAGTAAATATATTTGCCATTTAAATACATTTTAGAAAAAAAGTTATTAAAATAAATGTATTAAAATAAGTAAATGACAATAAAACATTTAGTTTTATCTGGAGGAGGCCCAATAATGATACAATTATTAGGAGCTATACAACATTTAGAAGCAAACAAATTTGTTGATTTAAAAAATATAGAAAGCATTTATGGAACATCCGCAGGAGCTATTATTGGGGTAATAATTTGTTTAAAATATGATTGGGAAACTATAAATGATTATATTATTAAAAGACCATGGCAAAACGTATTTAAAATCAAGGTTGAAAAAATATTTGAATCATATAGTAAAAAAGGTATTTTTGACTTAAAAACAATTGAAACATGCTTTAAACCATTATTTGATGCTAAAGATATACCAATGGATATAACATTGGAAGATTTTTATAAATATTCTAATATTGAATTACACTTATTTTCTTTTGAAATAAATGAATTTAAAATTGACGATATATCATATTTAACACATCCAAAATTAGCGCTTCTTACTGCGATACAAATGACATGTAGTTTACCTATTTTAGTAACCCCGGTATGTATAGATAATAAATTTTATATTGACGGAGGAATTGTTTGTAATTATCCATTAAAATATTGTATTGATTCGGGCAAAAATATGGATGAAATTTTAGGTTTTAAAAATCAATATGACAATGAAAAAAAAAGTCATATTAATTCAGAATCTACTTTATTAGATTTTATAATGTGTTTTTTATTTAAAGTAATTTATAGTTTAAATACTGATAATTTACAGCCATCAATCAAAAATGAATTTTTATGTAAAACTGATAAAATGAATATTGAAATGTTAAAAAGTTCCCTTAGCAATATAGATATACGTAAACAATTATTTAATAACGGAACTGAAGATGCTATGTTTTTTCTTTCTAAATTAGAGAACAGTATTTAAAAATTGTTCCAAGGTCGCCTTTGTTGGTTTTGCGTCGTATTCAACAATTTGACCATCCTTCAATAATTTTATAGTAGGAAACCCTTCAATATTATATTTATTCATCATTTCTTCTACTTCAGCAGTTTCTTCTGTGCAATTAATTTCAGTAAAAATAACCTTGTATCCATTTATTGTTTTATTTTCATATTGTGCTTTAATATCATTCCATACAGGTTTTGCTGTTTTAGAATGGGGACACCAATCTACACAAAATAAAAGTAATTCTGCTGTTTTGGTGTTATTTGTTGAATTATTCATATGTTCATGGTTTGGTTTATATACAGCCTTTTTATTTGGTACAACATAATAATAATGATATATAGCTATACTAATAAATATAAATATTATAGAAACAATTAAAAATGTTGGATTTTTTAGGATGCTAATAAGATAATAAATTTTTGATAAAAATCCAGAAGATTCGTCAGCACCAGTATTTATTTTCATACCTGAGCCACTAAAATTTATTTGTTTTGACATTTATATATATTCAAGAAGAAATTAACATTCTCTTTTAACGAATACAATATAAAGATAAAATTTAATATTTATTAAATGTTATTTAGAACAATAGATGGTAAATTAATTGAAATTAATAAATATAGTTATAAAAATGATAAGTTATATTATGAAAAAATATTAAGTATTTACACACATTTTATTAATGAATTAAATACTAATAAAATACAAAATCCTTTGTCTAAACTATAAGAAACTTTTTATAACAAAAATAAATAATAATCCTAAAAATAAGGTAAATATATAACTACACATAATATTTATATTTAATTGTGACATTACTAGCTCCGATTTAACAAAATTTGTAGCAGAACTTAACGTTTTCGTTTGAATTGTATTTAAATACATCGTATATCCTAAAATAATTAAGATTATTATTTTCATGAATGATGATGTTATAAAGAATTTGCTTAATGGAGTTATAATAAAAAGTATTATTAATACTATTGAAACAGCAGAACAAGTACATATCTTTTTTGTTGAATCTGTAAATATCATTAAATTGAATGGGATTTCAGTATCCATATAATTTATTGTATATTATTTTTTTATACTTATATATTAATATGCCACAAACACGTAAAAATAGAAATACACATAATAAAACAAAGAAAGGTGCTTTTACAAAAAAAGATTATAGTTCAGGTGATGGTATGGTAACAAAAATTTGGGGTCCTATTTTTTGGACAGCAATTCACACGATGAGTTTTAATTATCCTGTAAAACCTACATTAGAAGATAAGAAACATTATAGAGATTTTATTATAAATCTTCAATATGTATTACCTTGTAAGTATTGTAGAATGAATTTGACTAATAATTTTAAGAAAAAACCTCTTAAAATGTGTCATATGGCCAATAGAGATACATTTTCGCGTTACATATATGAACTACACGAAACAATTAATAAAATGTTAAATAAAAAATCTAATTTAACTTATTGTCAAGTTAGAGACATATATGAAAATTTTAGGTCCAGATGTACAAATGAAAAACCAAATATCTTTAATTTTAAAAAAACAAAAACTAGACGAAAGAAAGAAAAAGGGTGCACTGAACCTTTATATGGAAAAAAATCAAAATGTGTTATTAATATTGTCCCGCAAGAAGATAAAAGTGCTACTTTTAAAATGGATAAAAAATGTATTAAAACAAGGGAATAATTAACAACAACCACAAAATTTATATTTAGATTTTTGTTTTAAATCGATTATTGGTAAAATACTATTACAAAATGTACAATTATAATATGATTTCAACCCTGGCACAGGTTTAAACTCAATAACATGGTCAAACTCATTTTGACAATTATTACAATAAAAAATATAATTTTCTTTTGATTCAATCAATTTTTGATTCATTTTAGTTAAATTATTTTCTTTGCTCATTTAATTAATAAATATATTATAATTATTAATTAAAATATTATTTTACATACCAAAGGTTGAAAAATTATTTAAAACAGGTTGTGGTAAATAAGAATTATTTATAGCACTATAATTTGGCACCTTTTTACATTCAAAAGATGGTTCAGGGCAACGACCACAAGGTTCACAAGGAGGACATTTTGGTTGGCTATATGGGTCATTATTAGATGTAGTTGATTTACATGCGGGGCAAACTGGGCACACTGGTGGTACAACTTCTGATTTTAAAATGTATAAATCTTCTTTACCAGGTGGGATTTGACTTCTAGGAATTCCAGGAGGTAATGAGCTAGAATAATCATAACCATTATTAGAATTATTTGTAGTTCCAGTAATAGAATTTCCATTAGGTCCTTCAACATGATAAGCAGTGTTTCCTCTAGGTCCAGTTACAGAACTAGCACTTCCTCCATTAAGTCCTTCAACATGATAAGCAGTGTTTCCTCTAGGTCCAGTTACAGAACTAGCGCTACCATAATCACCAGTATATGTTGTAGCTGAAGGTCCTGTTTGAATTGGTGAACCAGTGCTTCCAAAATATTGTGTAGATGAAATGTTGTTAGGGTTATAAACACTTCCAGATTTTGTAAATGTATAACTACCATTTGATGTTTGAATATTAATAGCATTTTGTCCATCATTACTATGTATAATAGTAGCTTTTTCACCATTAGGACCATTAAATGATATTGCGGAACCATTATCACCAGAATAACTAGTAAAACTTTCAGTTTTAGGTTTAATTGAAGAAAGGGATGATGTAATATTACCAGAATTAAAAGTTATAGGAGTGTCATTATTTGTTAATTTAACTTGTAATGTTTGTTTACCATTACTATCAGTAGAAACTATTATAGTTCCCCCATTATCACCATAAAAAGTGGTACCATTTGTAAGTTGTGTAGAACTTCCACTAAAATGATTATAATTATCAAAAGTATTATTAAAATTGCGATTAAATGTATTATTAGAAATATCAATAGGTTTATTAGTAGAATTGTTACTAGAATTATTATTAGAATAATTAATTGTTCCTGTAAATTTTCCACTCATACCTTCTTTACCACAATTACCTCCTAAAAAGGAACATAGAACTAAACCTAATAATAAAATCAAGAAAAGAAATAATGCTTCAGTATTCATTGTATAATTTATATAGTGAAAAAAGTTTAAAACTATATTATATTTAAAATTGAATTGAAAATATTAAATATTAAATATTTAACAATTATAATATACAAGATGAAAACTGAATACATATCCGCAAATATTATTCTTGATTCCGAGTCAGAATCTGAAAAGGAAGAAATTATTATAACACCTAAAAAAACAAGAAAACCTCGTGTAATACAACAACCCTTACAAAAATTTTATAAAGAAGATGCTAATATATTTGAAATTGGTGTAGACGAAGCAGGAAGAGGACCACTTTTTGGAAGAGTTTATACAGCAGCTGTTATTTTACCTAAAGATGATACTTTTGATCATTCAAGAGTAAAAGATAGTAAAAAATTTCACTCTAAAAAGAAAATTGAAGAAGTAGCCGAATATATAAAAGAAAATGCGATTGCTTGGTATGTGAGTTTTGAAGATGAAAAAGTAATTGATGAAATAAATATTTTACAAGCTACCCAAAAATCAATGCATAGTTCTATTTTGGAAGTTAGAAAACAAATACTTTCTAAAATGAAAGAAACAAATAATACAAATTATAATATTGAATTATTAATTGATGGTAATTATTTTAATCCAATTACTATTTTAAATAAAAAAAATTCTAAAATTGAATCCATACCTTATACCACTATTGAGGGTGGAGACAATAAATATACTGCTATAGCAGCAGCTTCTGTTTTAGCAAAAGTGGAGAGAGATAAATATATTGATGAATTATGTGAACAAAATCCAACACTAGCTGAATATTATGGTATTGATTCAAATAAAGGTTATGGGGCAAAAAGACATTTAGATGGTATTAAATCGCATGGAATAACAATTTGGCATCGTAGAAGCTTTGGTATTTGTAAAAGTTATGTATAATATTAATAACAATATATTTACCAATAATAAATACAATTTTTTGTTTCAAAATAAATTATAATATTTAATAATAATATATAATGAGTAATCCATTTATAAGATTAGAATTATATAAAGACCAAAATACAGAAACATTTACTTCAAATGACCTTAATAAAAATGGATATGGTATGATGAGTCAAATTCAAAGATTAAATAAACCAGAATTTGGAATAACAGGTGTACAGACATTAATTGAACCAGCTTATTATGGATTTTATGTATATTTAATTAATAAAACTGACCAATTTCTTGATTATTTAAGTGAAAATGAAGAATTATTACAAAAATATGATGAAATACAAGTTGAAGGTAGTGAATTTAAATCGTATATGATAGATAAATTAGACCCAAAACGTAAATATTTAAATAGAGATAATGATGAAATTTATATGATATGTGTAGCTATGATTGATATAACAACAATAAATAGTTGCAATGTTTTGTTTTTATGTCCAGATTTACTAGAAGCTCTGAACAAAATTCATTATGGAGTTGAGGATGGATCTAGATATAACTTCCGTGATAGAAAAAAAGGCGGGAAGAAATATAATTTAAATACTAAAAAAAAAAGACACAAAAGAAGTTATAAAAAGAAAAAACAAAAAACAAGACGTTATAAAAAATAAATATATTAATAAATAAAATTGAAATAATATAAAACTTTTTTTAAATTGTAAATACTTATGAATAAATAGCTTAAAATCTTAACAACAAAATAATAAAAATGCTCGTATTGGTTTTTGATACCGAAACAACTGGATTGCCCAAGACAAAAATTATTAATAAGGATACATTACATTTATGGCCTTATATAGTACAATTTAGTTATATAATTTTTGATACAGAATCAAAAACACTTGTAAAAATAAAAGATTGCATAATAAGAGTCCCTGATTGTATTACTATTTTGGAAGAAGTTTCAAAAATTCATGGAATTACAAATGAAATATCAATGTCAAAAGGAATAAATATTGTAGATGTTTTAAAAGAATTCTTTGCGGATTTTACTAGTGTGGATTATATAGTAGGTCATAATGTATCTTTTGATTTAAATATGGTTACAGCAGAATTAAATAGAGTAATTATTAATACAAATTATGGTGAACAGCTTTCAGAATTTCAAGCGTTTTTAACAAAAATAAATACATCAACAAATATTTATTGTACAATGAAAGAAAGTATTAATTTATGTGGAATTGAAGCAAAAGATAAATTTGGCAGGATTTATAATAAATTTCCAAAACTGATAGAATTATATCAAAAATTATTTAATGTTACGCCAAATAATTTACACAATTCATTAAATGATGTAATAGTTTGTTTACGATGCTTTATGAAATTAAAATATAATAATGACATAGTAGAGTATAGTGAAGATGTAAAAATATTAATTAAGGAGTATCTGTAATTATATTATGTATATTCAATTATAAAATTATAAAATATTTTTTATTTTATAATTTTACTCTATTTTTTTAAGTAGATCTAAGCAGAACACATTTCACATATTTCATCATGTTCTTCGGAAGTCCCTTTTGCTTCCGGCTCAATTGTAAATTGCTGTGCCTGATGTTTTGCCTTGCGCCGTAGATAATAAATACCTGTTTTTAATCCCTGTTTCCAAGAGTAAAAATGCATAGAGGTCAATGTATTGTAAGTTGGGTCTTCTACCCATAAATTTAAGCTCTGGCTTTGACAAATAAAGGCACCACGATCCGCAGCCATATCAATCACATGTTTCATAGGAATTTCCCATACAATCTTATATTTATTACGAATATGCTCTGGTAAAATAGTTAATTGTTGTACCGAACCCTTATTCGCAATAATATTATTTTTTATTTGTTCATTCCAAAAACCTAATTGTATTAGTTCATTCATTAAATATTTATTAACAACAACAAATTCTCCCGCCATTGTACGTCTTGAATACAAATTGCTAGTAAATGGTTCAAAACATTCATTGAACCCTAATATTTGTGATGTACTTGCAGTAGGCATAGGAGCAATTAAAAGTGAATTATGTAATCCATGAATCATAATTGATTGTTTCAGCGCGGACCAGTCGTAACGTTCTTTTGTTGGTTCTTTAGCCCACATATCAAATTGAAGGATTCCTTTTGATGCTGGTGAACCTTCAAAAGAACTATACGAACCTTGCGAGATAGAAATTTCATTACTTTTTTCTAAAGAGGCGTGATAAATAGTTTCAAATATTAATTTATTAACAATTTTGGCTTCTTCTGAATGAAATGGAATATCCATCATAACAAATGTGTCTGCTAATCCTTGAACACCAATACCAATAGGTCTATGTCTAAAATTACTTATTTTTGTTTTCTCTGTTGGATAAAAATTAATATCAATAACACGATTCAAATTATTTGTAACTACTTTTGTTACTTCGTGTAGTTTATCATAATCAAATGTCTTGGTTTTTGTATTTACAAAAGTTGGTAATGCAATAGAAGCCAAATTACAAACAGCGGTCTCATTTGCGTCAGAGTACTCTAAAATTTCACAACAAAGGTTTGACGATTTTATAGTTCCCAAATTTTGTTGATTTGATTTTTTATTTGCGGCATCTTTATATAAAATATATGGTGTACCAGTTTCCATTTGAGCATCTAAAATTTTAAACCATAAATCACGTGCGTTTACAACCTTTCTAGCCTTTCCAGTAGTCTCATATTTTTCATATAGGGAAACAAAATCGTCACCATATACGTCAGCAAGTCCTGGACATTCGTGTGGACAAAATAGCGACCATTTTAAATTACTTTTGACACGTTCCATAAATAGGTCTGCAATCCAAAGAGCATAAAAAAGATCCCGTGCTTTTAATTCTTCATCACCATGATTTTTTTTCAATTCTAAAAAATCTTCAATATCTGGATGCCAAGGTTCTAAATAAATAGCAAAAGACCCATTACGCTTTCCACCTCCTTGGTCAACAAATCGTGCAGTGTTATTAAATACTCGTAACATTGGTACTAAACCATTAGATGTACCATTTGTTCCTTGAATATGTGTCCCTTTAGCTCTAATATTATGAATATGGAGACCAATACCTCCAGCCCATTTTGATATTTGGGCACAATCTTTAAGGGTATTATATATTCCATCAAGACTATCTTCTTCCATAGCAATTAAATAACAGCTTGATAATTGAGGTCTTGGTGTACCTGCATTAAAAAGTGTTGGTGTTGCATGTGTAAAAAACTTTTGCGACATTAGGTTATATGTTTCTTTAATTAAATTCAAACTATTTGGATTATCTAAATCGCCATGTATTCCTATAGATACACGCATCCACATGTGTTGTATTCTCTCTACAATTTTATTTCCAATCTTAAAAAGATAGGCGCGTTCTAGTGTTTTAAAACCAAAATAATCAATAAAATAATCACGCTCATGAATAATCATTTCATTTATTTCTTTAGAATATTGAATAGTAAATTCATATAGTAATTCAGACACAAGAGGTTTATTTTCTCCATGTACATTTTTAAATTCATATAATGATGTTACTACATTTGAAAATAGTGGATCTGTATTTTTTTGATTGTTTGAAACAATAATACGAGATGATAAAGTAGCGTAATCAGGATGTTGTGTGGACAAAGCTGCACATTGTTCTGCTGCCAATTCATCAATCTTTGTCGTTTCAATTTTGTCGTATAATTGGTCTATAACTTTCATAGCTAGTGACGAATAATTAATTTGAATACCAGCTTCTTGACCTAATTTCTTAATTCTATTTAATATTTTATCAAATGCTATATCCTCTAATTCACCATCTCTTTTAGTTACACGCATTTCATTTACGTTTTCCATCATTATTACATAAATAAAACAGATAGTTTTAAATTGATTAATATATAATTTTTATAAATATAAATTATATATATGAACAAAAACATTTTTTTATTTCTTATTTTAGTATTATTAATTGGAACTGCACTTTTTTTCAAAATAAATGATTCTATAAATAATATAAAAGATGGGTTTACCAATTATACTTTAGCTGGAGCAGAAGGTGATTTCCCAAATGCTTTAACAGATGTATTAGTTCAAGATACTTATCCTATAACTGGTATTAATGGGGTTTCTGATGAATCCGCAAATGAAATGTGGTGGCGTTATCCTATATTTGAATTAGGTTCATATAAACAAATGACTAATAATATAAGATATCCTGATAATCCGGACAATGCCAGATGTACTCCTGCCAATATGTGCTACGCATTATATAAGGATAAAAAAATAGGTTCTAATATTGTTGAACCATTACCTCCAGTAAATCCAACATGTGGAACTCGGGTTGGTTATTTTTCAACAAATAAAAATTTATTACCATTTAGAACAAATGTAGCTAATATTTTATACTAAATCGTCATTATCTATCTTTTTTACTTTGAAAAAAGACATATCTAAACTATTTGGCACTACCTTTTTAAAAGCTAGTAAACAACCTTGAGATTCATTTGTATTTACAAAAGATTTAGCCTGTTCTTTCTTTTGTTTTTTAATAGGAGCTCTATGTTCATATCCTGTAACACGTTCTTCTTCAATAATTTTCCACACTTTTTCTAATTGTGGAACATTATTTTTAAACCATTCACGATTTCGTAAAACAAGAACACAACTTAAAACATCTAATTTCCAATAAATAAATTTCATATATGTATATTTATATTGCTCAGATTGATATAAATTTAATGTATCATCTTCCCATTTTGTTATATCATTTATATCAATTAAATTTAATGGTTTATAAACGTAAAAAGGTTTGCCCTCTTTTGTGTGAAAATAAATGATAATTCCTTTCATTTTATCGGAAGAAATATTATCATCATTATAACTATTAAAATCAGAGTATTCTATAAATTTAGTTTCAAGAAAATCACATTCATCCAAACCGCATACTTCCATTTGAAGCTGCATTTGAACCCAATATTCTTTTTTAGGGATTCCATTTATTTCACGACTTACTACATTTTTTATTTCCAACATACGACCATAACGTTCCGATTTTTTATCTACAACGATGCCATCTGGAGACGCACCTATAAATTTATAAACTGGGTGTTGAATACAGCCAAAATCTTCAACTTTTGTATTATATTTTTGCTCGTAAATTAAAACGGATAATGGTTCATATTTTTGTCCCCAATGCATTGCTGTATTTGTATTTACCATTTTAATTTCTTCATCATCTACATCATTAAAGTTTTTCAGTGGTTGACATTTTTCATATATAAGTTGATTAATTGTGGATTGACTTTCAAATGCTTTCCAAGCATTACTAGCAGTTATTAAATTCCAACGAAATTGATACCATTCAGGAGTTCGTTGTACTGGTTGTGGTATTTCTCGCAATGATTGTATTTTAGTTTCAATAATATTGTTATTATTTTCATTTTGTTCTGAATGAATGATTATAGTATTTTCTTCTATAGATCTTTCAGTATAAAATGTTGTAATAAAAATATTAAATGCATCTTCAAGTAATTCATCCATATCACTTTCAATATATTCACTTTCAAGAATATCTTCTTCCATTTGAATATAAAATATTTCTTTTATTTCTTCCAAAAGAGTTTCGTGAAAATCTGGTTCTGTAATAGCATTAGGATTTTCACTCATATATTCTTCCATTAGATGTAAAGCGGTTTCCAATAATTCAAGTGTATTATCTTCATTAAATATAGTAGGTTCTTCTTCAAAAATTAAGGTATCCATAACATCTTCAAGTTCTTCTAATTCAGAAAGTAACATTTTACTATAATTACTTTAAATGTTTTTAATATAATTAGTTATTTATATTAAAATTATAGGTATATATATTAATGAATAATATTCAAAAACGTTTTTTACTATTTTTAATAGGTTGTATTGGTGTTAGAAGTTTATTTGTATATATTGCCAAAAATGTAAACAACCAATTTTTAATGTATATGGGATATTTAGCATTAATCCCAGCAATTGGTTTTATTTATTTATACTTCTCAGGAACAAGACAAGTTGGAGGTGAAGTTTTTGGTGAAAAAATTTGGTGGAATAATTTAAGACCAATACATGGATTATTATACTTTTTATTTTCGTATAATGCAATAACAGGAAATAAAAATGCTTGGGTTTATTTGTTAATTGATGTAATAATAGGGGTAATTAGTTTTTTAATATTTCATTTTTATAATAATTTTAAAAAGATTTTACAATAATATTTAGATAAATTAAATAATTATTTTTCATCATCACTTTCAGAATCATGTACATTTGTTTTTTGTATATTTTTATTTTTTATAGTTCCTTGAGACTTTTTAACTGGCAATGATTTTATCGTCGAAACACGTTTATCAACATTTTTAAGTGTAAAATGTTTATTAACTTTAGTATATGATAAAGCAGGTATATCTTTAATTGTTCCATTTATTTTATCATATACTACGTCTTTTACTCTCATTAATTTTTTTTTATCAAGACAATCCTTTAAAAAAATTATCAATATTTTTTTTTCTTCTTCATCTAATTTTTGTTCATTTTTATATATTTCAATATATTCAAGTATTTTTTTGGTCTTTATGGTTTTATTTAATTTACACCATGGTTCAACAATATTATTATTTTTTTCATCTTCTAAAAACTTATCTAGATTTGATAAATTATTAGATGACTTAGTTTCTTGAATTGGATTACCATTTAACAACATTGTTTTGTACTTTATATTTTTAAGTTCTAAACATTCTTCATTATTTGCAGTGTCTAGTTGTTCCATCTATATATAATATATAGTATTGAGTTTAACTCACTTTTTTAAAATATTAATTTATTAAATAATTTTTATATTAGTTATATATAAATTATTTAATTATTTATGTACCATATATGGATAATGAAAATATTGTAATTAACACAGATAATCAAGAACAAAAAATTATAAATATAGTTGGAACTAATAATAGATATATGATGAAAAAATTAACAAGAGAGAAAAATAAAGAGCCAAAAAAACGGGAGGTGTGTAAAAATTGGACATTTTCTGAAAATTATTATAATTATAATGAACAAATAAAAATAATTAATGATATTTCTTGCGATAATCTAGAAGATAGTGTTACGAAAATAGCTATACAACAAATAAATAAAAAAATTTCTAGCTATAAACAACAAGATATAAATAAAAAAATATTAGATAGTGAACATTTTATTGATTTTGATTGTGTTATTTCTAAAATGATTGAGTGTGAATTAAAATGTAGATATTGTAAGTGTGAAATGTCTATTTTATATGATATAACGAGAGAAATGAAACAATGGTCTGTAGATAGAGTTGATAATGATAAAGGACATAATAAAGATAATTTTCATTTGGCTTGTTTAGATTGTAATTTAAAAAGAAGAAGAAAAACAGATGAAAAATTTTTATTTACAAAACAATTAAATATTATTAAACAAAACTAAATATTAGTTAATTTAAAATAATAATAATAAATTAATTAATTAATGGAATGGAAATGGACAAAAGGCGAACCTTATGAAAGGTCTAGAAGAATATTTAAAGATAATAGTGAAATTGAAAATGAAAAATTCAATAAAGAAATAGAAGAATCCGCATACGCAACATCATTAAATCATGATGAAAATACTTGGGATATTTTGAATCAACAATTATCTGGAAATGGGTTTAAAATTAGTAATAAGAGGGAAGATCTAGATTTTAAAATAGCGGATAGAGAGCTTGTACAACAAATAGGAAATAATCCATTTTTATCAGAAACTAATTATGTGAATGATATTACCATAAGAGACCAATTTTTAAAACCAGTAAATACAACTCAAGGTAGAACTAAAAATACAAATGACCAGAATACCTAATTTATTAGTGTAGACTATTAACACACATAGTATGAAATAATCTATTTACAAAATATGCCAAAAGTGAATTAATTAATAACATTACTGAATTTATAAAAAATGGTAAATCTATTTTTGTACGATTTTTAATAATAAATAAAAAAATTCCAATTAATGTTAATACATAAATAAAAAAGAAAAATATAGATAAATAATAAAAATAAACACAATATTCTTTATTCAATGGACCAAAATATTTATTCATAAAATTTGTCATTTATATATTATAAGTTTTTAATAAATAAATTATAAATTATAAATTATTTTTAAAACTACTTAAATATGTTTTTTACAATTTAAGATAATGAATAATGTTAACTATACAACGCAAAATGAATTGTTGCTAAATAATTTAATGGATTTTTATAAAGACGAACATAATTTAAGCAGAATGTTGAAAATTATTACCGGAGATTCTAAAATTTCATTAAGAATAGTTGATTGGTTTGCAACTAATTATGCCAAAAAATATTACACTTTATTTTTAATTGATGACAACAGACGATTTAAGGTGTACTATGATTATAAATTAAAATTAAAAGCTTACAGCAAAAAAAGATTTGACCCTTTTTGCAGATGGGAGAGAATTTCCATACCTTACAAAAATGGAACATATATTGAAACAACTATTGGCCAATTAAATTTTTTTAAATGGGCTATTGAAAATCAGGTCATAAATTACATTGAAGAAAATTATGATACCATTGAAAAGGACATGAATAATCGTAATAGCACGTCTAAAAGAAAAGAATCGGGATTAGATAATACAAAGACCCGAAAAAAGAGAGAGGAATTATCTGTTTCCGCTACAAAAAGCATTAAAAAAGAAGAGGTTGAAATTGTAGTTCAGTTTCATTAAATAATAAAATGGAACTTTAAACATTGCTGGATATTTGATAAAAATGCAACACTATAAATAAATTTATTTTTAAATATTTAAAAGTTTAATATTTAAAAATATTTTATCAATTAAAAAATAATGGGAAATACACAAACAATTCAAAAAATAAATTATGAAGATGTTCAACATGTTATAAAAAATACCGAAATGTATGTTTTAATAAATACATTATCTGAAAATGAACAAGATTGTTTAATACCGCATACAACAAATATTAATAATGAAGAGCTATTAATGAATAAATTTATTAAAAATGGAAACAAACAAATTAAAATTATTGTTTATGGACGCAACTGCAATGATGAAAAAATATATACAAAATATAATCAGCTTACTTCGTTAGGCTTCTATAATGTTTTTGTTTATACAGGTGGTATTTTTGAATGGCTTATGTTACAAGATATTTATGGAGATAAAGAATTTCCAACGACAAAAAAAGAACTAAATATATTAAAATATAAACCGATTAAAATATTTGGTGTTCAATTATTGGAATATTAAGATTCAAATTTATTTCCTTTTAGTTTTGCTATTTTTATTTTTTCTTGATAGTTTCTTTTTATTATTATTTCTAGAGTTTATAAACTTTAGTTTTTTAGTTTTTTTATTTTTTGATCCACCCTTAAAAAAATCACCATACGTACTAGTACTGCTATTGCTTTCATTAGATAAACTTCTAGATCCATTATCTAGTGAGGGTTCTCTTGATACAGGCGGTGTTTCTTTCCAAGGTGGTTCACCGATATCCTCATTACTATCTAGAGATAATGTTCTTTCTTTAGTTGAATTATTTGAAACATTTTGAAAATTGTTGTATACAAAATATAGTGTCCCTAATCCTATAGCTCCTCCACCAATAAAAAATACAATATTTTTAATATTTGACATATAATAAATAGCAATATTATAATATTTCATCAGGTTCATCCTCATCGTCTTTGTCATAATACTTATTTTTATCTATATGTTCTTTACTAACTGCTAAATTAGATAATTCATCTGCACGTTTATTATCCTCTCTATAAATATGTTTAAACGAAATATAATCAAATTTTTTTGATAATTGTTTTGCTTCATTATATAAATTAATCAAATTTTCGGATTTAACTTTGTATTCTCCTTTAAGTTGTTTAATAACAAGTAAACTATCACCCTCAACTATAATTGATTTAATTCCTAATGTAATAGCTTCTTTGAGACCTATAATTAATCCAGTATATTCTGCAACATTATTTGTAGTGTTGTTTCCAACAAATTGTATTTTAATAGAAATTTCTTCATTAAATCTATAAATAACCGCACCAGCACCAGCTATTCCTGGATTTGATTTACTACAACCATCAAATTGTAATTTATATTCTATTTCTGGAAACACTTTTGCGTTTTTTTCCTCAGATAGGATTTTGATTTTTGGTAAAACTATTTTCATCATTTGTTCAATTAATAATATAAAATTATGTTAATATTTATAATCATTTTTTTTTCTATATATTAATTCTTTTAAATATATAGAAAACTATGTTAAGGTGTATTTTAATGTTTTCATTATTTGTAAATAATATTTTTGCGGACACTGAATGTCCAGTAGTAACAACTATTGGGGATAGACGTACTGATAAAAATAAACTGCGTTTAGTCCAATATAATGTCGAATGGTTATTCATAGATTATTATAGTTCTGCTAATTGTCCTGGTGATGGGTGTACATGGAAAAATGAAAGTCAAGCAAATACTCATATGAATTATGTTTCCAATGTTATTAAGGAATTAAATCCTGACTTAATTAATTTTTGCGAAATTGAAGGTTGTGACGAACTTAACATTTTAAAAACTTCATTAAATGACAATTCATATATGCCTTATTTAAAAAAAGGTACTGATAGTAGTACAGGTCAAAATGTAGGTATGTTAACACGAATTGATCCATTAATTTCTCTCTACAGAAGTGAATCAAAATATAATTATCCTATTTATGGTTCTAAATGTGGTTATACAGGTAATGGTTCAACTGGTGTAAGTAAACATTATATAACTGAATTTAAATTTAATAATATGAATGTAGCCTTTATTTCCGCGCATTTAATTGCTATACCAACAGATCCTTCCAGATGTGCTCAGAGAGAAGGTCAAGCATCTGTTTTACAATCTATTATTGCTAATTATATTTCACGCAAATATGAAATAATTATGCTTGGGGATTTTAATGATTTTGATGATCTAGTACTAGATGTAAATAGTAATAAACCAACATCGCAAGTGTTAAATATTTTAAAGGGTAGTTTTGGCGAATACGCTGGAAAATATAAATTAGTTAGTGTTGCTGAAAGCGTTACACAAAGAGAACGATATAGTGATTGGTATGATTCAGATAGTAATTGCAATACACAATCAAGTAAAGATTATTCAATGATTGACCATGTTTTAGTAACTCAATCAATAAAAAATAATGTTGTCAATGTATTTTTTTATCATGGATACTCAGAATATTGCGGTAAATATAATTCTGATCATTATCCAGTAGTGATTGATTTAAAAACAATTTAGATGTATTCACATATTTCAATAATAAATTTCTCATTTTCTTGAACTATTCGGAATGGTTTGCCACATCCATATATTAAATTATTATTTTTATAATATTCACATTCTGTTTTGCTTGCATGTGGATTAATTTGCGTATTATTTGATTTTAAAGTTCCGTGTCTAAATATACCACAATTTATTTTTTCTATTAATACATAATGATTACAATGTGGGCAAATTAATATAGGTTCTTCTGTTATATTATTTGACATATAATATATAAAAAATAAATTTTATATATTATTTTAATTATTTAATTATTTTTTATAATTAATATTAATATTTTTATTTAATTTGTAATAAAATTTGTTATTTCTTCAATCCATTTGCAAACCTGTTCTTTGTTTTCATAAATATCAATATTTCCATTTAAAACTAATTGATTTCCACAAACACAAGTAGACAAATTTTGATCCAACATATTATTGTGATAATAGCTACAACTTTCCAAATAACTTAGTGGAATATTTTCTTCACCTTCTCTTGAACGTCTAGATATCCTTTCATGACATTTTTTTGGAGAAGTCTTTACATACACAATTTTATGTACTGGAAACTCACTTGAAAATGTATCAAACCAATTTAAATATATTTGGTAATTAATATATTCAATTTTACCAGTATCATATAACATTTTAGCAAATACCATTTTATCTGTAAACAAACTACGTTCTGTGATGATAATAAAGTGATTATCACTTTTATTATTCATTCTATTTTTCTCTGTTTTCTCTCTTAAGGTATCTCGTAATACTTTTATTCTGGAAACATATGCCATCATTTGAAAGGAAAACGAATATTTTTCTTGGTCCGCATAAAATTTTTCTAGAATAGTAGTACCTTCCTTGTCTTTAATTTTTTCCCATTCATCAACTGGCTCTTTTAAAAATACAACATTATCATTTTCTTTGAAATACTCGCGTAAATTAGCCAGTAAAGTTGACTTACCAGAACCAATGTTTCCTTCAATTGAAATAATAGTGAAATTGTTTGACATTTTAGCTTTATTTATATTTATATATCTTTTATTTATTTATATTATTTCATTTCAATTTTAAATAAAATTGAAATAAAAAATAAATTTAAAAGAATGAACATAATATTAAATACACACACCAATAATGGATCTTAATCAAAGAAAGCTAAATAAATCTGAATGGGACTCTATTGAGATTCCTGTTTCAACATCTGAAAAAGAAGTTTTAAAATTAATTATACAAGGTTTTCATAATGTAAATATACGCATAAATAATAATAAATCGTTATTTATGTATTTAAAAATTGAATATAATGAAAAAATTGAAGAATACGTATTTAATAAATATTTTAGTGAACGTGTTAGAAAAATAGAAGAAAAAATTAAATTAATACAACCAGAATATAAAAAGATGAATATTGATGGAATTGTCAGATTAAATTCTGCTGATAAAATTCGTTTAGAAAGAAATGATGAAGAGAGCATTAAAAAATCTGATATTTATGAATTGATACTTTTAACACACATTGAGCAAATTTTGTTGTATAGAAAAGTTAATAAACAAAAATACACGTTTCATTATTTTACACTATATAAATTAATTAGAAACAATATTTTTAGATTGAACAAATATATTGAAATGCTAACTAAAAAAATATTAGAATTATTATTGGAAGAAATTGAAATTTCGGATTTAATTGAAAATAGTGTGGAAATTATTGAAAAAAATGCCAGTTTATTAAAGTATGGAGATATGGTTTTATATGAACATCAAAAAGAGATATTTAGTTTATGTAAAAATCCAAATCCTAAATTGATTTTATATATGGCTCCTACTGGCACAGGAAAAACTCTTACCCCAATTGCTTTATCAGAACAATATAAAATAATTTTCGTATGCGCGGCAAGACACGTTGGATTAGCATTGGCAAAAGCAGCTATTTCGGTAAATAAAAAAATTGCTTTTGCGTTTGGTTGTGGAAGTGCGGCAGATATTAGATTACATTATTTCGCAGCAAAAGAGTATACTATAAACAGACGCACAGGCGGAATTTACAAAGTTGACAATAGTGTTGGTGATAACGTAGAAATTATTATTTGCGATATAAAATCTTATATTCCTGCTATGCATTATATGTTGGCTTTCAATACAAAAGAAAATATTATAACATATTGGGATGAACCGACAATAACAATGGATTATGCCGAACATAATTTTCATAAAATTATAAGAAAAAATTGGAAACAAAATTTAATACCTAATATGGTTTTATCATCTGCTACATTACCAAAATTAAATGAGCTGTCTGAAACCATTCCAGATTTCAAACATAAATTTGTTGGTTCAGAAATATATAATATTGTTAGTCACGATTGTAAAAAATCTATTCCTATTATTAATAAAGACGGATATGTTGTGTTGCCTCACTATTTGAGTAATAATTATGATGAAATTCTTAAAATAGCACACCATTGTATAAACTATTTAACATTACTCAGATATTTTGACTTGAAAGAAGTATCAGAATTTATTATGTATGTAATTAAAAATAATATGGCTAAGAGTAAAATGTCATTTATTAGATATTTTGAAACATTAGACGATATTAATATGAAAAATATTAAAATATATTATATAAAATTATTACAAAATATTGTTAAAGAACATTGGATAAATATTTATAATTATTTTATTATGATAAGAACGCCAAGAATTATTTCAAATGAAAATGTTGATGCCAAAGGAAATAAGATTAGTAAAACTAATAGTATTGGACCTGGAATTACTAATAGTTTAAGTGGCGCACCATTAACACGTTTATCAAGCGATTCAATTATTAATAATTCTAACCAAAAACCAGTAGGTACATCTGGTGCGTATATTACTACAAAAGATGCTTATACACTAAAAGATGGTCCAACTATATTCCTTTCAAATGATATTGAAAAAATTGCCAAGTTTTGTATACAACAAGCTAATATTCCAGCTATAGTTATGGATGATATTATGAAAAAGATTGACTATAATAATGTTTTAAATAAAAGATTAGCAGAGTTAGAAAGTGAATATGATATAGAAAAAGACAAAATTGAAAGCACAATTAAAAATTCTTCTGGATCAGGACGTGCTATAGGTAGAAATAAATCAACTAAGGATATTAGAAAGATTAATAGAGTACCAGATGAAGAAAGAGCAAGCAAAAATACTATGAAAAAACTTACAGATGAAATATCCCAGTTAAAATCTATGATTAAAAATGCTACTCTTAATGAAACATTTGTACCTAATAAATCACATCATATTGAAAAGTGGGCTTCATGTTTGGATACTACAGGAGCATTCACAAGCAATATTGATGAGCATACAGTAAATGAAATAATGAGTCTTAATGGTATCAACGATAGTTGGAAAATATTATTGTTAATGGGTATTGGTGTATTTATAAATCATGAAAATATAAAATACACAGAAATTATAAAGAAAATGGCTGATGAACAAAAGTTGTATTTAATTATAGCATCAAGCGATTATATTTATGGAACAAATTATCAGTTTTGTCATGGTTATTTGAGTAAAGACTTAGATTTAACACAGGAAAAAATTATTCAAGGTATGGGACGTATTGGTAGAAATAATATTCAACAAACATATACAGTAAGATTTAGAGATGATGCTCAAATTTTGAAATTATTTACTAGCGAAACAGATAAACCAGAAATTATAAATATGAATAAGTTGTTTAATACTAAAAAGGTAATTTTTGAAAATAATATGTACAATGAAATGGAAGATTCTGATAATGCGCATGAGGATAATGAAGAAGATGAAACTGAAGATGAAGAAGATAATCAGGAAGAAAATGAGGAACAAGATGAAGAAGATAATTAATAATTTATGAATAAAAATTTAATAAATTATAAATAAAGAATAAATGAAAATAATTTAAAAATTTTTTATTTGTATTATTAATGAAAGTATTTTTAAGAACATTTTCAAAAACAAAAGAGACTATTAAAAAATGTAGTGATTGTAAAAATTTTATTCCACATATAGAAAATAATATTTCATATGATGGATTAGCTAAATGTAGAGCAAATGGATATAATTTAAAATCAGGTCCTGTTTACTTTTATGCGACATTATGTAGAAAAAACGAATTATATTGTGGTGAAAAAGGAAAGTTTTTTAAAAATGAATAGATTATGATTTATTTTATACATTTAAATTTATAGTTATACTTAATTATAAATCTAAAAATATTTAATTTTATTTCCAATGCTTTTATAATAAAATCCATTATATTGTATATTTTTATCTAATGCCTTTGTCAATGTTTTGTCACTCATTTTAAGACTTTTAATACAATCATATTTACAGACAAAAATGTTTACTAGATTATTTTCTGAATCATATTGGCCTATGCCATTTTTATACAATAATGTCGAACCTTTATTTTTTTCTTCAAATTTTTCTCTCAATGTATTTTCACAATCTTCATATAATTTATAATAAAAACCTTTTGATAAGGTAAAGTTTTTAACTGGGTTATCTAATGCTGAACTAGATTCAAAACCATTTTCAATTGCTGCTGTTTTTCTATCTATAAATACATTTACTATTTCTGTTTGTTCTTTATTTATTTGAGCAATATATCCTGTATTTTGACTTCTTGTTTGTTTTGTTGGAGAGATATTAATAATAATATTAGGGTCTAAATTTCTTTCTACTAATATCCAACGAAACCCACAATAAATCGTATTTTCTTGAACAGCTTTATTTATACTTGGTCTTTTAATATCTTTGTTTTCATTCATTATTTCTGTAACTGATTCATATACTTTAACAAGCTGCATTGTTTCAGGATTAATTTTTTGTACTCTTGGTCCTAAACTTGGTAATTGTTGATTAAACCCAGTTGTAATTTTAGTTTGTTGTGAATTTAATTTATTCATTATTTCTTGATTTGATTTTTCGAGATTATCTATTTTTCTATTAAGTGTATTAACAATTTTTAAAAGCTCCTTTATATTTTCATTATCATTATTAATATTATTATTATTTGATTGGTCTAATGTAAGTTTATGATTTAATAATTCAATTTCTTTTAATAATTCGCTTACTGAATAATTATAATTTTGTATATTGTTATTAATAATTTTTAAAACTATTTGATATGTTAATTTTTTACCAATTAAAAATAATTCTTTTTCATTTTCGTGTCCTAATAAATCATTTACTCTATTTTGTCTTATATCTTCATGATTATGTAAAAAAATTTCAAATTCATTACTTTTATTAACTAAAAAACAATTTAATAATAAACATTCATCATATTTTCCTTTATGTTCAGAGTATCTATCGTGAATTCCTTTTGTACTATGACCGATTTTAACAATATATTCACCATTAGAAAATGATTTAACTTTAATTATATAAACTAATGCACCTGAATTTGAATATTCTTTAAGTAAAATCTTTTCTTTTTCAATAACTTGCTGAAATGCTAACTTTTCTTCCATTTCTTTGTTTTTAGAAATTTCTAATTGTTGAAGCTGTTGTTTCAATTCATCACATTCTTCTTTTGTAATTTCAAACATTATATTTTCTAATTTGATAAAATATTCATGAACTTCGTCTGCTTTTTTTGTTTCAGCTTTTAAACAAAAACGTTTAAATGTATTAATATTTAACATAAATATTTCTTTATTTTGACCACCTTTTGTTTGATTTGTTTGCTTTGCCGGTTGGCAAAGCGATAATTTATAATCTATATTAATTTTAAAATTTTTTTCCAAGACGCGTTTTGCATTTACTTTTTGACCAAAACCTAACCATCCCCAAACATTATCTAAATCAATAACAAAATCATTTTGTGGATTATACTTCAAATAGCAATAAAAACTTGATAAAAATAATTGTTGTTCATAATTAGTAAAATGATTTTTCACTTTTTCAACTAATTTGCTCTGATAATCACCTGAAAATTTAGTAATTGGGTTACTTTCGATAAGATTTACAATATCTACGCTCATTTTAATATGTATATACTATGGACATATCTCTATATTGTTTTTTGCTTTAATAATTAAAAAGGAATAATTAATTATTAAAATATATAAATAATAAACACACGATATATGGTCTCTAATTTGAGTACGCCAACCCGCCCATTCCAGACATTATTCTTAACACGTTATAATTGGTAGCATAAACGCGCACCTTGGCAGTCTTGGTTCCCTCAACGGTAGCATTAGACAACACCAATTGAAGTGTGGCGTTATCAATTCTTGAGAAGTTGCACGTGCCGCTGGGTTGATGTTCCTCAGGTCTCAAAGCAAAGCTGTACACGTTAATACCCTCATCAGGATTTCTGGTGTGGGCTTGGTAAGGTTGAACCCAAGAGAAGTAAGATCCTTCACGCTCAGAGAAGCGATCTTGGCCGTTAAGTTGGAGCTTAGCGGTGACAACAGGGTTTTGGCCCCAGCAATGCATATCCAAAGAGGTCTCAGAAAGAACAAATGTACCAGCATCAGAAACACCAGAGTTATCCAAATGAGAACCAGACTCTTGAAGAGAAGCAATCACTTCAGGAGAAAGACCAGTAGTATTCAAAGGAACTTGTTGACCTCCAAGATTGACCTCATTGTAAGGGTTGGAAGGACCATGCCAGTATCCAGTGAATCCGGCAGGAGGAATGTAATCCAAAGCACCAGCATCTTGGAAAAGACCACGAGCATCAATGAAGGCACGAGAATCAGCAGCAACAGAAGCAGGGCCTCCGAAAGCATGGATGGCATTGGGGAGAGCATCAATAGCATCAGTGTAGTTGAAGGGTTGAGCACCAAGGACCTTGAAAAGAAGAGCATCGCAAGTCAAAGCAGAGCAATAATCAACGTTTTGATCAGGTTGTACAACCCAGATGAGCTCCTTCACGGGGTGATTGAAGTTCAACTTGATCTTGTTACTGGAAGAACCAACAGACTCATCACCAGTGAATTGGAGTTGAGTAATCAAGTACTCATGAGGATTTTGGGCCATTCTGCGGCGCTCATCAGTGTCCAAGAACACGTAATCAACGTACAAAGAGGCAGCAACCAAAGATTGATTGTAGGCAATGGTAGCAGGAACAGGGCGACCAACAGAGTATTGACCGGGAGCACCTCTGTAAGGATTCTCATTGCAGTTCAATGTGGTAACAGCCCACAAGCACTCATCAATAGGACGGATATCAAGATTAATCTTGACCTCATGGTATTGAAGAGCAATCAAGGGAAGAGCAAGACCAGGGTTGGTGCAGAACCAGAATTGAAGAGGAACGTACAAAGTGGTCTCAGGAAGAGCATTGCGAGGAGCGCAAACTTGACGAGGAGCCAAGGAGTCGCAAGGAGACTCAACATCAGAGAAAGAGGGGTCAGTAATGAAGGTAAGTTGAGTAGTATTACCAATCATCTTGAAGTAACCACGTTGTTGCTCAGTAGTCATGGTGAGTTGATTCCAGATATGCATCCAGTCACCATATTGACGATCAATTCTTTGACCACCAATTTCGACTTCAACTTGAGCAATAAGTTGCTCACCAGGGAAATCTAACCAACGGGCATAAACACCGGTGTTTTGACCAGCAGTGTAGTTTCCAAGTCCCATAAGTTGGTTAATCTCGGGAAGTGTGACTTGAAGATAGGTGCGATATGCCAAATCTCCGTTTCTGGAGATAACACATTGTACACGGCGACCGAAATCGGCTTGGCCGTTGAAAGTTTGTTCAATAGATTCAATAGCAAAGTTAGTATATCTGCGATAAGTAACTTTCCAGAAAGTAATTTGAGGATTACCAGTAAGATAAACATCTTGTGCCCCGTAGGCAACTAATTGCATTAGACCACCGCCCATTTTATAATATGGCTAAAGAAAAAAAAATTTTGAAAATAAATTTAATTAATTTAATTAAATTTATAATTATATAAATAATTATTATTATATATAATAATAATTATACAATACATATCTAAAATAATATACCTTAATGATAATATTTTATAAAATACATTTTATTTGTTTATTATAATTAAAAATAATTATATTCTCTAAATATATCTCTATATTTTCTAGTAAACAATCTAAATAACTAAAAAATAAAATTTATAAATAAAATAAATTAAGATAATAATTTATTTAAATCTAAACTAGTCTTCATAAATTTCATTAAATATGAATCATCTAGTATTTCTTTTTTATTTTCGTGATTTTTTGTAAAAACATATGAATCATTGCGTTTTTTAATAGACCAACCTTGTTCTATTGTATTATATAATAATAACATTTTTTGAAATTTAATAGCATCTATTTTACAATCTGTATTTTCTAAATCTTTTAAAGAATCTAAATTAATTTTAATATCCATTAAATAAAAATTAGAAAACTAATTTATATTTTAAACATGAATAAATTAAAAATAATATATTTATATTTATTATTAATTAAATATTATAATTTAAATTATAATATTTAAATGCCTTCTTTCAAGCCAAAAACATCAAAAAAAATTAAATTTAATAAAAAAAGTTCTATTACACTAGATAATAAGCACAAGGAATTTTAAAATGAATTTTCAAAAGATGAAAATAGTACAATACCAGAGTTAAAATTAGAAAGACAAAAAATAAAAGAAATGTTAGAGTTAAAAAAAAATGAGCTTACACTTGAGCAACAATTAGACTATCAGGATAGAATAAATGAAATTACACAAAATATTAAATTTATTAAAAATAAAAAAAAAGAATATTTTTTAGATAATTCTAAACATATTTTTGATTATTTTGAAAATAAAAAAAATATTTCAGAAGGTACAAATAATAATATTTCTGATAAAAATAAATTAGTAAATTCTTTTTTTAAAATTAAACAAACTGATACAATAAATCAAAATAAAAATCATAATATTGTACAAAAATATTTAAGCAATATAGATGATACATTTATTGATGTAAATTCGTATATTTTTCAAACAGATATTTGTCAAATATGTCATAAAGGAGAATTAATTCCTGTAGAAGATGAAGGTATACTAATGTGTAATATGTGTTTTAGAAGTATTATATATTTAATTGAAAATGAAAAACCATCTTATAAAGAACCTCCAAAAGAGGTTTGTTTTTATGCTTACAAAAGAATTAATCATTTTAAAGAAATACTTGCGCAATTTCAAGGTAAAGAAACTACACAAATTCCTCCAGATGTAGTTGAAAATATTAAATTACAAATTAAAAAAGAGAGAATAGAATTAAGTCAAATTACAAATAATAAAACCAAAGAAATTTTAAAAAAATTAGGATACAATAAATATTATGAACATATTCCATTTATTAAAGATAAATTAGGTATTAAACCTCCAATTATGTCACCTGAATTAGAAGATACATTATGTAATTTATTTATTGAACTTCAATCACCATATTCCAGATATTGTCCAGATGACAGAGTAAATTTTTTAAATTATTATTATACAGCATATAAACTTTGCGAACTTTTAGGAGAAACACAATATTTAGAGCATTTCCCAATGCTTAAAGATCGTGAAAAAAGAATAGAACAAGATTCAATATGGCGTAATATTTGTGAAGAATTAGATTGGGAATTTATACCTACTATTTAAAGAAGTAATTATTATTAAATTTAATATATGATTATTTTATATGAAACCAAAAAATAAAAAAATAAGTAATAAAAATAAAAAATTAAAAACTATTAAATTAAAAGAAATAATTGATATCAAAAATAAAACTAAAAAAAAACGTATAAATAAAGAATTAAATAATAAACCTAAAATTAATAAATCTTTGATTAACTTATCAAAAGAACAAAAAGACATAGTTTGTAAAAATTTTTTTAATAAATATGAAACATTTGAAGATAAAATTGAAGAAACCTTTAAAAAAAATAATATTGATTTTTTATCGACAAATTACAATTTAGAAAAACAAATATTAGAAGACTTAAAAAAAGCAGTTAGTCCGTCAAAAATTAATCCTCAAAATGATTTTTATTCTTACATTAATGATAGATGGTTAACTGATTTTGAGGTAAAATCTGGTCAAGAATATATTATTCAAATTGATAATTTTAGATTAGTTCAGGACAAAGTTTTTAGAGAACTAATTGTAATTATAGAAGATTATATTAAAAATAATAATACAATTTTTTCAAATAGTTTAAAAAAATATTATAATTCTTCTAAACATTATAATACAGATAAACAATCAGCATATTATTCAGATTTTTTTGTTAAAAATGTTGATGAATTAAGAAGAGATAAAAAAAATTTATGGAATTTATTAGGTTTATTAAATTATAATGAAATAGTTTCATATGGTTCACCATTTGTTTGGTCATTAAATCCAGACGATAAAAATCCTAAAATATATAGATGTTATGTTGATGCACCACAATTAACATTAATTGATATAAATGTTTATTTTGATTATAATAAAGATGAATATTCAAAAAAATATAAAAAAACATACATCAATTATTTAAATGAAATATTTGTTAATGCATTTGGAAATAAACACAATTATAATGTTGAGGATATTTTTGAATGTGAAATTAAAATTTTAAATGCGTATGATTGTAATATCATTAAAAAAGAAGATCCTAATAATTATAATATAATACATAAATCAGAAGCTTTAAAAAAATTTGGTTTTGATTGGGAATCATTTGCTACAGCATTAGGATTTAAATATATACCTGATTATTTTATTACGTCTAATTTAAATTATCTTTTATGTATGACACAATTATTATTAAATGAATGGGACAATGAAAAATGGAGAACATATTGGATATATATTTATATTAGACAAGTACAAAGGTTTAATGAAAGAGGTCATATTACATATTATAATTTTCATGGAAAATTTGTACGTGGTCAAGAAAAAAATGTAGATATGAATTTATTTCCTATATACACTGTAGGATTTGCCTTTAATTCTTTTTTAACAAATGAATACATTGCAAAATATAAAAATCAGACAGCAATAGATTATGTAAAAACAATGTCTAAAGATTTAAAAACAGTTTTTATAAGAATTATTAAAAGAAATAAATGGTTACAACCAAAAACTAAACTAAAGGCTTTGGAAAAATTAGAAAATTTTAAATTAACAGTCGGATCACCCGAATTATTAAGAGACGATCCATTATTAGATTATCTTAATAATGATTTATGGGGTAATTTAACAAAAGTAGCTATGTGGAGACACGAAAATGCCATCATATTAGAAGGAAAACCTATAATAGATATACCTGTTATCGATTGGACACAATCCCCTCCAAAATTTATTGGTACACAAGCATATGTAGTTAATGCAGCATATACGCCGTCAGAGAATGGTATATATATACCTTTAGGATACATACAAAAACCATTTGTTGATTTAGAAGAAAGAGGTATAGAATATAATTTAGCGCATATTGGCTTCACAATAGCTCATGAAATGTCGCATGCTTTAGATGATTGGGGTAGTAAATATGATTATACAGGTAAATTACATAATTGGTGGACAAAGAAAGACCAGCTTAAATTTAAGGAAATACAAAAGGATGTTATTAAGCAATATGAAAAGTTTGCTTCCTATGATGGAATTATTTTTGATGCCGAACCTAGTATAGGCGAAGATTTAGCAGATATTTCAGGATTAACAATTTGTCGTGAATATTTAAGAGATTTTCAGTTAAAAAATGAAGATAATTTACCAGTTCAAAGATTATCCTTTGAGGCTTTCTTTGTATATTTTGCCATTCAGCACAGACAAAAATTAAACAAAAAAGCTTTAGAAGCACAATTAAAAACAAATCCACATCCTCCAGATAAATACAGATGTAATGTACCATTATCGCGTTTACCAGTATTTAGGACAATATTTAATGTTAAAAAGGGGGATAAAATGTGGTGGCATTCAACGAACAGAGTTTGGGAAGATTAAGGAAAAATATTTAAAAAATATTTAAAAAAATAGGCGTTCAAAATTTTTTTTATAACATATATATATATAAATGCCTAGACATACTCGTCGTCATAAAAAACCAAGAAAGAGCCGTGCTTCTCGTGCCGCTTCTCGTGGTCGTAGCCGTGCCGCTTCTCGTGCTGCCTCTGCTGCTGCTTCCCGTGCTGCTTCTGCTTCTCGTGCTGCTTCTGCTGCTGCTTCCCGTGCTGCTTCTGCTTCTAGATCTTCCTCTGCTTCCCGCAGTGCTGCTGCTGGTCGTGCTGCCTCTGCTGCTGCTTCCCGTGCTGCTTCTGCTTCCCGTGCTGCCGCTGCTGCTGCTTCTCGCGCTGCTTCTGCCAACCGCTCTGCTTCTGCCAATTAAATATAATTAAATTGTAAATAATTAATAAAATAATATTTAATATTATTTTATTATATAAATGTCCACAAAACGTAATAGAGTATTAAGAAAACATAAACGTACAAGAAAACAAAGAGGAGGAAAAAAATGGAAAACAGCAATAGATGCAGCCCAAGATACCTTAAAAAAGACAGGTTCGCTTAAAAAAGCAAAGGCCTCATTGAGAAGCCAAGCTTTATTAAATGCTCGTAAATTATTTGGTTCTATAGGTAAGTCAATCTAAATAAGAAAATAACAAAATAAAATTAATATAAAATACAATTAAAATTTATATTAATTATTTGGTATACCAATTTTTGATGGTATATTATTTTGGAAATTTGGATTATTTATTATGTCATTTGATTTAATATTATTATAATTATTAGGAACAGGATTTGTATTAAAATTAGTTTCTGAATTAGGAACAGGATTAGGTAGAGTATTAGGTAGAGTATTAGGTAGAGTATTAGGTAGAGTATTAGGTAGAGAAATTGTTTCAGGTTTAGGGACAGGAGTTTCATCAACTTTATTTGTTAATGATTGAAGAATCTCATTTTTTGCTTCAATTTCTTTATTTATGGCTATAATCGGTAAATTTGTTGGATTTTTTTGATTATATAAATCTTGAGTTTCACTAGTTGTACCATTATTTTGATACATAGGTACATCATTTGTATTTGTTGTACTTTGATTATTTATTAATGGTTGTGCTTGAGGTGTTGTAGAAACAAACTTTGTAGTTTCATCAATTATTTTGGTAGCCTCTTTTTGTAATGTTTGAATTTGATTTTGTGTAGTCTCTAAAATTTTTGACTCCACAATTGCCTCATATAATTTAACACCATTAACATAATCTAATTCACAATTAATATATAAATCAATTATTAATTTTCGTGTTTTTTCAATATTTTTTTGTAATATTTCTTCAGTTAATTTAGGATTTATTCTAATTTTTTTTTTACCACTATATGGGTCAATAACATATGTGAATAAATTATTTATAACATCCAATAATTTAATTTGATTATCTGCTGCATTTTGAATCATTTTTTTTGTATTTTCAGCATATTTAATAAATAATTTATCTTTCTTATTAACTACATATTTATTTTTAAGTGTTTGTGTATCATTTTGACATCCTTTAAGATTATTAAAATTTCTTAATTTTATATCACTAAATTTTGTAATCTCAGGAGGCATATTTTCATTTCCAGTAAAAGCATTGTAAAATGTTTTTAAATCTTTTATAAATTGTGTTTTTGTTTTTTCAGACATTCCTGTAAATGTACCATTCGAATAATCATAATTATCATCCATATATAATGTCATTAATTCTGGAATACCAGGTTCATCATTTAAACTTTTAGTTGTACCATTTGTTTTGTCTGTATTTATATTACATATCTCTGGTTGTATAGTAATATTATCATCTTTTTCATTTTGTTCAATTTTGTTTAAAGCTCTAATTCTATTATCACAAATATTAAATTTAAACAATTTTCTATTTGAATTTTTTGGAATTTTATCTTTTTCCATTAATCCAGTTTTTATTGTTTCTCCAGATTCGCCTTTATAAGTATAAACCGGGTTAATAGTCATAACAATAGCAGCAAATATATGTGCTATTTTTATGTAAAACTTGGCAATACCTATACAAACACGTTTCTTTTTAATACTTTTTTGAGCATCATTTGATATATCTAAAGATTCTAATTGGTTTTTATTAATAAATATTACCTTTTCTTTAGATAATTCATTTACTTCTAAACCATTTTTAATTCTTTGAGCTAAATAAGTAATTTCCATATCATTGAAATATCTTTTAATAATATCTGATGTTAAAACAACCAATTTATCACAATAATCTTTTTCTGTAACTTTTCTTAAGCTTTGAAAATCCATAGTTAAAATATAATATGTTGCAATATGATCAATGATATCATAAAAATTTTCAAATTCTTTTTCAGGAGATTTATTTGAATTTAAATTAGAAGAAAACAAATTTCCCATAGTATATAATAGTTATTTAAAAAAATTAATAAATAAAATTGAATTAAAAATTTCTTTTCTATAAAAAGAAAAATAAGAATGAACAATGACAACAAAAGTAAAAAGAGAAAACCAAATAATATCGATAAGACAAAATTATGGAATATATTTGATAATGAAATTGAAGAAGAAAAATCAAAAGTTCCCTTAGAATGTATTTATAGAGCTTCCGGAAATAGAGAAATGTGTGAAAGATGTGAAACAATTTTAGCATTTTCAGATGAGGGATTTTTAACATGTACAAATACAAAATGTGGCATTGTATATAAAGATATTGTTGATCAATCTGCTGAATGGCGATATTATGGTGCTGATGATAATCAAAATTCAGATCCTACAAGATGTGGTATGCCAATTAATCCTTTATTAGAAGAGTCATCATATGGATGTAAAGTATTATGTGTTGGACATATGTCATATGAAATGAGAAAAATTAGACGATATACGGAGTGGCAATCTATGCCATATAAAGAAAAATCACAATATGATGAATTTCAAATTATAACTACTATGGCACAAAATGCGGGTATGCCTAAAATGATTATTGATGATGCTATTCGTTATCATAAAAAAATTTCCGAATATGAATTAACGTTTAGAGGTGATAATCGCGATGGTATTTTAGCAGCATCCATTTATATTTCTTGTAGAATTAATAATTTTCCTAGAACAGCAAAAGAAATCGCAAATATATTTCATTTGGATGTAACAAGTGCTACAAAAGGATGTAAAAATGCGTTGGCAATTATAAATAATTTAGAAAAAGATATGGTTAACGGAGATAAAACGAATTTAGGTAAAACAAAACCCGAAGATTTTATCCAAAGATTTTGTAGTAAATTAAATATAAATATTGAGCTCACTAAACTTTGTCAATTTATTTCGATGAAAATAGAAAAAGGAGATATTATGCCTGAAAATACTCCACATTCAATTGCGGCTGGAATTGTATATTTTATTTCACAAATTTGTAAATTAAACATAAGTAAAAAGGATGTTAAAAATGTAAGTGAAATTAGTGAAGTAACAATTAACAAGTGTTTTAAAAAATTGGAGAAAATTCAAGATGATTTGATTCCAGCAGTCATATTAAAGAAATATGCTGTATAAATAATATAAATATTGAAACAACTTTAGTTAATAGTTTATTTTAAAATAAAAAAATAGATTTACACTATAAATGTCTAATATTTCAAATGAAGTAAATAAAGTACCCAAACGTGTTTTTATTGTTCCTTATAGAAATCGTGTTCAACATAAATTTTTTTTTAGCAAGTATATGAGTTTTATTTTAGAGGATTGTGATGATTATGAAATTTATTTTTCTCATCAATGTGATGCCAGAACCTTTAATAGAGGAGCTACAAAGGATATAGGGTTTTTAGCAGTAAAAGAAAAATATCCAAATGACTACAAAGATATTACATTTATTTTTAATGATGTAGATACAATTCCATTTAATAAAATTTTTGATTACCAAACTACTTATGGTGTAGTAAAACATTATTATGGGTTTAAATACGCACTTGGTGGAATTGTTGTAATGAAAGGCGCGGATTTTGAAAAAATAAATGGGTTTCCATGTTTTTGGGGTTGGGGTATGGAGGATAATGCATTACAAAAACGTTGTGATGCTTATGGATTATCAGTAGATAGAAGTATATTTTATGATATTGGTAGTCCGGAAATTCTACAATTATTTGACGGAATATCAAGAATAATAAGTAAAAAGGATCCTTGGAGAGGCGAAAATGATGATGGAGTTGATGGATTAAGAACAATTCATCAATTAAAATATTCAATTGATGAAAAATCAGAAAACCCAAATGATAATTTTTTTATTGTACATAATTCACGCATATTTTTTATAAACATTTCTACTTTTTTAACACGTATACAATTTGGTTCAGAAGAGTATTACAATTATGATTTAAGAGAACCAAAAAGAAAAATTATAAATCCTGATAAAATTAAAGAGACAACAAAAACAGTTGTATCAACAAATGATTGGTCAAATATTCCTTATTATCCAACAAATAGAGAGATGCGTGAAAATGTGGCAAAATATTTAATGTCGATGGGAAAACAAGTACCAGAAACATTAATTAAACAAATTGAAGAAGATAAGCGCAGAGAAGTACAAGAAGATAAATTTAATAATTTTCAAGCACAACAACAAAATATACACGTTAATCAAGTTCATCAACCACAACAAGTCCCTCATAAATTTTCACCTCAATATGCAGCCTATGTGGGAGCAAAACCAAGGGCACAAGCTAGCGCCAGAATTGGTTTAGGTGGTTTATTGTAAAAAAATATTATTATAATATATGAGAAAAACAAAGCGTAATAAAATTAAAAAAAATAAAACATTAAAAATAACAAATAGTAAAAAAACAAATTTTATACATGAAATAGTTAAAGAATGGGTAATTCAAACAAAAGGAAGAGTAGTCATGGATAAAAAAACAGAATACAAATATGATTACTATTTATTATTTAGTAATTATGATGATTACAATAATCATATTCATTTATTATTAAATAATTATCATGATGATCATAATAATTATAATAATATTAAATATATGTTAAAAAAATATAATATAAAAACAAAAAGAATAATACATTCTAAAAAATATAAAATAAATATATTTTCAGACCCAGTAAAAATAGTTTATAATATGATACAAAATTATAATAATTTTATAAATAATTAATTTTATTCTTTATCCGTCATTCTTTATCCGTCATTCTTTATCCAAACATAAACTATTTCATTATAATCATTTTGACGTTTTGATTTCTTATATGGATAAGAAATATATGCCTCTCCTAATAATTTTACTAATACATTATCATATACTTCTCTACACACATTTATAATATAATGTCCTCCATTTTGAAGACCATTATATGTTTTCGTAAAAATAGGTAGATAAAATTTTTCATCCATTTCTTTTTTAGACGCATACTTTGGATTATTCTCATATTTTTGTATGAAATAATATGGTGGTGAAGTAAAAACCAAATCATATACTAAATTATTGTAGTCAATATTTAACGCATCATCAAAAATCATCTCTATTGTAGTGGGTGATTTTTTTCCCAAATAGGAGACAAGATTGCCATATGGTTCTTTCAAACTGCTATTGATTTCAATGCCAATATATTTATCCAAATTTAACGCCGCCGCAGCAACAGCAGCACCACCCCATCCAGCACAAAAATCTAACACACATTTCGGTTTATATTTTGAGTATATTTCCATATACACAAGCGGTCTTATAATATTAATCGCACTTATACAAATATTGTACACTTCTTTTAAAACCTTGTATTCCGATTTTGTATTATTTTTGTTTTTTACATCTCTATAATAGGTAAGCATAGTTTGAATAAATTTCTTTTTTTTAAACTCGTCTAAATTAACAATAAATTCGTAAAAATTTATATCGTATTTTCCCTTTGTTTCTAGACGTTGAGTAAAAGTAAAATAGTCAACAATATTGTTGCCTACAAGAGATCTAGGCGATATTTCTGAAATATTTGTTCCTATTTGAATTAATTTGTCCATCTCTCTATCAATTGTTTCCAAAGATATATTTTTAATACTCTTTGATATTTTTTCTTTTTCTAAATCAGTATACTTCTCATTTAACATTTATTTTTAAATGAGAGAAAATATAATAATATTTTACAAAAATATTATTATAAAATAATTTAAAATAGCAATATAATTATTTAATTCTTCTTGTACCCTTTCTTCTTCTTGTACCCTTTCTTCTTCTTGTACTCTTTCTTCTTCTTGTACCTTTTTTTCCACCACCGCTTTCAAGGTTAACCCTATTTTTTAAACATTTAAGCCTAAATAATGCCTCTTTTTCATCAGCATACTTTTTACAACCTACATTTTTATCAGGATGTGTAAATAGTCGTGATTTTATATAATCCTTACGTTTTAAACAATTTGTGTTCGGAACACTAAACTTCCAAGCTGAACAATTTTCTGGACCTTCATCTTCTTCAGCGTCACCACGAGAGTTTGGCATAAGAGGTTTTGATTCTTCATTACGTGGAGGCGGAGGTGGAGGAGGTTCATTACGTGGAGGTGGACGAGGTTCATCACGTGGAGGTGGACGAGGTTCATCACGTGGAGGTGGACGAGGTTCATCACGTGGAGGTGGACGAGGTTCATCACGTGGAGGTGGACGAGGTTCATTTTTTGAAGAATAACGTTCACGATTCATAGGTTTTATTTTTCTTTTCCTTAATAAATCAATAATATCTTGTTTAAAACTCCCGCGTCGAAACTCTATACCTTTTTCTTGACACAAATTTGATAATTCACGTATAGACCAATTTTCATATTCATCATAATCATCACGCGGAGGTTGATCACGTGGAGGCGAAGGTTTACGTGGAGGCGAAGGTTTACGTGGAGGTGGAGCAGGTCTACTACCTGAATTTTCACGATCCCATTGTTCTAATGCACTAATAAATTGATCTTTTTCAATAAAAGGTTTTGTATTTATTCCTTTCTCTCTAGCCATTTCTCTTAGTTTTGATATTGAATAATTACTATATTTAGAATTATTAGAATTAACTCCAGAATATTCAGAATCAGGTTTAGGTTCAGGTTCAGGTTTAGAAGCAGCAGGTTCAGCTAAAGGAATCTCGTCATAATTAATAATTGTAATATCACTCATAGGAAGTGGATATGTTTGTCCTGTCTTAACTTTATTATTTAAAAGTTCGCATGTAGCAGTAGGTGGAACACTATCATCATTTCTATTTAAAACTAAAAAAAAATAATAATAATCTCCTTGTTGATACCTAACATATTGTCCTGGTTGAATATTAGGATATTGTTCAGGTTCATCTTGTTCCATCTCATTCTCGTCGTCTTCATCTGATTCATTTACGTTAAAGGATTGGTAGGGATTAGTTGCGTCAACTTTACCACTAAACCAATCATGGCTATGTTTGGAATAATCAGAATAATTAGAGTATCCGGGATTTAAATTAAAACCTGCAGGCCTAAGGTAGCTTTTATGTACAACGATGGTATGTTGTGTTGGTAGATCAGTAAAACCATCTAATTTTACAATGCGTACATAATCTCCTTCTGTGGCAATTACTTTAACACGATGAGTTCCTTTTTCATCAATATAATTATAAATAGTATCTCTATCTGGACCAAAATAAAAACTCATTATATAGTATAAAAATATTTTTAAATTTTAAACATTATAATTTCCTTAATAGATATTAATTGTATTTAGTTTATTAATTCATTACAATAATTGTTTATCATTTTATATTTTTTATTATTATTTTTTTTATATAATTGATTATTATGTATTCTATAAAATAATTATTTAATTTAAATTTAAAAATAATTATTATAATATTATTATAATAATTATGAATAATATTTCTGATATAAAACACGCTTTTTATATAAATTTAGCATCAAGACCTGATAGAAAACAACATGTAGAAGAACAATTGAATATATTAGGTATTAACGCAGAACGTTTTAACGCTATTAAACTACCTAACGGGGCATTAGGTTGCAGTATGAGTCATTTAAAGTGTTTAGAAAATGCAAAACAAAATAATTATCCGCATTTACTAATAGTAGAAGATGATATTAAATTTTTAAATCCTGATTTATTCAAAAATCAATTAAATATATTTTTATCAAATCATGTTAATTGGGATGTAGTTATTATTGGTGGTAATAATGTGCCACCTTATCAAAAAATAGATGATACATGTGTTAAAGTTACTAGCTGTCAAACTACTACGGGATATTTAGTAAATGGACACTATTTTGATACTTTAATTGATAATTTTAGAACAGGTATTAAAAAACTTATTGAAAATCCACAATTACACACTGAATATGCGATTGATAAATATTGGTTTCATCTTCAAAGGAGTGATAATTGGTTTTTAATTATTCCTTTAACAGTCATCCAAAGAGAAGACTATAGTGATATTGAAAAAAGACCTACTAATTATACAAAACTAATGACAGATTTAGATAAAGAACATTTCTTTAAACAACAACAAATTATTTTAAATATGTCATCTAATAAAATTACCCAATTAAATATAACAACCGAACCAATTAAATCAAATATTAAAATGAATACAGAAGCTAAAAAACCATCAATGAAGATTAATATGAAAATGTAAATTAAATAATTACATTAAATTTTGTTTTCTTGTACTAATTTTGGAAAATCACTTAGTTCAATATCTGTAAAATATTTATTTGTGGCTATTAAAAGCATATCTTGTTTAAATTTAAGACTAAGATTAAATCCTATTGCATAGTCCTCTAAAAATTCTCTTTCAATGTTTTCTCTCTTTAAAAGTAAATATTGAATCGCTTCAGAAGAGAGAAAATAAAATCTACCACTACAATATTTGGTTACATATAATGGCAAATGTTTTGGCAATTCTGGATGAAGTCTATGATATTCGGATAAATAGGGTTGTTTCACATCAACAATAAATCCGCCATAATGAGGTGTAGGTTGTTTTGCTTTGATTAAATTACATAACATATCAAAGAATTTATTATTCACTAAAATTTGGTCATCATCAGTTTTGAATAAGTATTTAAAATTAAATACACGACTAACAGCAGAATAAGCAGCAATCACTTTTTTAGGTAAGGAGTTATAATCATCTGCTACTTTTACCCATAAAATATTATTTTCGTTATCAAAATTAAACTCACTATCCATTGTTTCATCGCCAATTACGTGGTAGTATTTTAAGTACGTTGGTATTTGTTTAAGCCAAGTCATTTTCTGGAAAACAGCCTTTTTCGCATATTTCTTACAATTCATGATAAGCATTATAAATTCTTGATCAATCATTTAAATATAAAATAAATTTATATTTAAATATATATATTATTTTAGTTATTAATTTCTTTTATAATTTGATTTGCCATACCTTCTAGTTCAAATAAATGTTTAATCTCATTATAATATTCAAACATTTTATTATAATCGTTCTCTGTTATAGATTCCAATTTTTGTTCTAGACTATTAATTTGTGATATATGTAAAGAAATACATAATCTATTATAGTCAATAATATTTTTAAATGGTAACCACTCAATGTCATTCCATAAATAAATTGGAATTGTTCCTAATTGAAAACACTCAAAAAATCTAAAAGAACCTCTACCATATCCTCTTGGAGCTAGAGAAAATTTAGAATCTCTTGTTAAATTCACAAATTTTTTTTGTAAATCTATGCCTACAGATGGCGTCCACCCACCAGAATTATAAAATATAAATTTTGGATTTGAAGTTAGTTTATCTTTCATTATTGCTCTAACATTTGGTTGAACATGATTAGATGTAATGTTTCCTATAAAAGAGCATAAAAATTGTTTTTCAGAAAACGATTTTTTTGGAATATTTGGTAATGTATTATTAATATCTTGATAAATTAAAGGAATAGGAATATTTCCTGAACAGGCACCATAGATAATTGTATTTTTAGGTAATTTTAATTTTGGTCCATCATCATATTGAACAATTGTAAAATATCCATTTTCTGATGGATTATCATTTATCCATTTATTTAATGAATTTTGCATTTCTTGTTTTTTAGATTCAAACCATCCTTCAATTTGAAAATTAGTCCATAATGCAGGTATGTATTTTCTTTTAAAATCAATTCCTTCGGTTGTAACTTTTTTTAAAAAATACTCTTCTAAATATAACCCATTTTTAAAAGGAGGATAGGTATCTTTATTTTTACAATAAAATAATGAATTAGAAATCATTTATAAATAATAATAATATTTATTTAGACAATTATATAAATTTAATAAATATAAATATATAATGTTTACTGAAGAAGAGATAAATGATATATATCTAACTAAAATAAAATTACCAGAATCATATTTTAACAAATATAATAATAAAATTCCAAAATGTCCTGTAAAATCGTTTGGTTACGCATGGAGTTATCGTGACTTTCCGAGGAACTTTTGTATTTTGGATTTTATTGAATGGGTAGAAAAATATAAAATTACAATTAAACATCTTGGTTATACATGTGAGACTGATCCTGAGTTAGAATTTATAAATCCTTTAAAAAAAACATTGGTTTCATATCCTTCATATGATTTACATAATATTTCAAATAACTTTAAAGAAGAGTTTGATTTTTTTATATTTAATCAAACAATAGAACATTTATATAATCCTTTTGAAGCTGTTAAACAAATTTATAATATAATAAAACCTGGTGGTTATGTATTTACTTCTGTACCAACAATAAATATTCCTCATATGACACCTATTCATTTTAATGGATTTACGCCAATGGGACTCTCAATGTTATTTAAAACAGCAAATTTTGAAATAATTGAAATAGGACAATGGGGTAATTATGAATATATTTCAAAATTATTTCATACACATTCTTGGCCTAGCTTTAATACTTTAAGTGATTTTACAAATGAAGACAAAAATGTAGCACAATGTTGGATTTTAGCAAGAAAAAATTAATATAATTCTGTATTGTCAATTGGATATTTACAAGTACTATTTGGTGTTTCAATGTAATCAGGTATATAACACTTTTGAATTTTATCTGAAAAAAAAGCTGCACACCAAGATAATGTACTTTTTGAACAAATTAGTGTTTCTGCTTCTTTCATAATATAATAATCTGTTAAAACATCATTATGTTCAATAAACATTTTAATATTAACACTTTCAAGATATTTTTTAATACAATTAATATATGAATTTTCAAAGTCAGTTATAGGTTTTTTACAAACAATACATAATAAATCTGTCAAAATATTTTTATTTAATAAATTAATTATTCTTTCAACCTTTAAATATAAATTATGTGTCACAAAATCTTCTAACCTAATATGTAAAACATTTTTATATTTTTTATTAAATAATAATGGTGTATTAATTATATCTATCATATAAAATTTTTCACATTTATTATCTCCAGCATTTATACCATCTGTTAATACATAATGGTCTGTATGATCATTTATAAAATTTATTATATTTTGTTTATTTAATTTATAAATTAAATCATGTTGATAAAATTGTGTCATATTAACCCCATTTTTTATTTTTAAAATAATATTAAGATTAATTTTTTTTTTATTAATTATGTTTTTTATAATTTCTATAAATTCATTATCATCACATTCTGACACTTGTTTATTATTGATAGTATATGTTCCATTGTAATGTATACACATTATTACTGAAGCCATATATCTAAAAATAGCATTACCTAGTCTACCACTTATACAAAAATTAATCAACATAATATAATATAATATAAAATAATATAAAATAATATAAAATAATATAAAATAATATAAAATAATATAAAATAATATAAAATAATTTAAATATTTATATTATTTATGTTCAGTTTATGTATTCCTACAATGAATAGATTTGATATTTTTTTATCAAAATATTTAGTAAAATATTTAAATAATGAATATATTAATGAAATTATTATAACAGATGAAAATGGAAATGATATAGAAAAAATAAAACGTGCCTTTCCTGATAGTGAAAAATTAGTGCTTATTAAAAATGAAAGACAATTAGGACCATTCTTAAATAAATTAAAGGCTTGTTCATTCGCAAAAAATGAGTGGATTGTTTTAATGGATTCTGATAATTTTGCCTATAAGGATTATTTTATTGTAGCAAAAAAATATATTGAAGAAAAAATTGGTGATCAAAAAAATATAATTTTGGCACCTTGTAAAGCTAGACCAAATTTTGATTATTCACATTTATCTGGATTTATATATAAAAAAGGCGATTTTGATAAAAATAATAAACTTGAAAAACAAATTATAAAATCAAAAAATTCGCCAAGTATACCTTTAATGAATACTGGAAATTATATAATTAATAAATATTTAATTAATAATTTGAATTTACAAAATGAAATGAATAATATAAATAAAACCTCATCTTGTGATGTAATTTATTTTAATACATTATTATTCGAACAATTGGATTTAAATATGTACATTGTCCCTAATTTAGAATACGACCATGCAGTTCATAATGGAAGTATATATAGAGAGACTTGTAATAAATATATAGAGTTTAACAAATTAGTTATTAATAGATATAATAATTTAGTTTAAATATATATTAAAAAATATTATAAATAATATATAGTAATGTTTAATAATTGTAATAGTAAAACAAATGGTGAATTGTTATTTTATAATTTGATAAAAGATAAAATTACTACTATTTTTGATATTGGTTGTAGAAATGATTCAGAATTTATAAATTTTAATGGTGAAGTTCATTATTTTGACCCTGTAGATAATTTTATTAATGAATTAAAAAACAAAAATAATAATAATTTTAAATCATTTTATAATAATTTTGGGTTATCAAATGAAACAAAAGAATTATTTTATTTTCCAAAATATCAATCTTTTTATGATAGAATTAATAGTTGTAAAATAAGTGACGAAGACAATAAAATAGTTTTACAAGTTAAAACAGGAAAGGAATATATGATTCAACATAATATTAAAAATATCGATTTTATAAAAATAGATACAGAAGGTTATGAATTTAATGTAATAAAAGGATTTGAAGAATATATTGAAAATATTAGTATTATTCAATTTGAATATGGTGGAACCTTTTTGGATAATAAGGTTAAATTAAATGATGTAGTAAATTATTTAAAGAATTTAGGGTTTCATAAATTTTGTTATTTAACACCAAATGGACTAATTTTTATTACAGATTTTAAGGATCATTATCAATATTGTAATATTGTTTGTTTAAATAAAAATTTAGAAAAATATCCATTTAATATATAATAATTTAGTTTAATAGTATTTAAAAATATATTTATAAATAATAAATGCTAATTCCATTACACGATTTGGTGAAAAAATACAATATTCAGTTTAAAGGTGTTTTACACGTAGGCGCTCATGAATGTGAAGAAATAAAGGATTATGAAATGTATTTACCTAGAAGTCAAATTTTATGGATAGAAGCATTACCAGGTAAAGTTAATCTTTGTAAGCAAAAATATCCAAATGTTCTTATTGAAAATGCTGTCGTTTCTGATGTTATAGAAATAGTTCGTTTTAACGTATCTAATAATGGTCAATCCTCATCTATGTTAGATTTTGGTCTTCATTCTACTTTTCATCCACAGGTTCGTTATATTACTTGTTTTGAAGCAGAAACCAAATTGTTAAAAAATATTCTTCCAAACTATAATATTAACTATAATTTTTTAAATTTAGATATTCAAGGTGCTGAATTAAAAGCATTAAAAGGTATGGAGGAATATTTACCAAATGTTGATTATATTTATACAGAAGTAAATTCCGATTATGTTTATAAAGAATGCGCGTTAATTACTGAGTTGGATGAATATTTAATTAAATTTGGTTTACATCGTGTTGAAACAAAATGGTGTGAAAATTATAGATGGGGAGATGCATTATATATTCGCAAATAACAAAATTAAATAAAAATTAAATAAATACTTAAAGTTTATTATTTATTTAATTATATGTCACTCACATTATCAAGTTGTTTTTATATTATTAAGTCTAAATTTGATCCTAGCACGTATATAAACTGGATGAATAATTTTATTTCTATTGTTAATAAATTTAATTTAGTCATTTACACAGATGAAAATAGTTCAAAATATATAAATACAAAAGATAATCCAAAAATAAAAGTTGTGATTAAACCTATTGAGCAGTTTTATAATTTCAAGTACAAAGATTATTGGATTGAAAATCATAAGAAAAATTTTCTTTTAAATGACAAATCAAATTGGGAATTAAATATGTTATGGTCTGAAAAAATATGGTTTGTAAAAGAAACAATAGAGAGAAAATATTACGAAACTGAATATTATGGTTGGTGTGATATTGGTTATTTTCGCAATAGATATAATGATTTACATAGTAGCAAATTGATGAATTGGCCTAATCAAGATAAAATTTTTAAATTAGATAAAAATAATATTTATTATTCTTGTATTAATAATAGTAATTCATATATGGATTATTTAAATAATATTGTTAATAATAAAAATTCAAATGGGTTACCGGTACAACCAATACCAGATACACAAAATTCTATAGCAGGTGGTTTTTTTATTATTCATAAAAATAAAATAAATTGGTGGTCAGAAACGTATGATAATAAATTAGAATTATATTTTAAAAATAACTATTTGGTAAAGGATGATCAAATTATACTAGTAGATTGTATTTTTTCAAATATAAATCATTTTATATTATTTAGAGAGAACAATTATGGATTTGATAATTGGTTTATGTTTCAAAGAATATTTAATTAAATTATTTGATACTTAAATTATAATTGGTTTGTTGTTAATATACCTTTTCTAAAGGTATAGTAATATGATTAGTATTTTAATGCCTATTTATAATGGAATTGAATTTATTGAAGAATCTGTTTCATCTATCTTAAGACAAAATTATGAACAATGGGAACTCATTATAGGTATAAATGGACATCCACAAAATTCAGATGTATATAAAATAGCAAAAGAGTACGAAAAAAAAAGTGGCAAAACGGGACAAGCCTTGGGAAAAATTCGGGTTTTTGATTTTTATCAAATTAAAGGTAAATCAAATACACTAAATGCAATGGTAAAGTTTTGTAATTATGATTATGTTGCATTATTAGATGTAGATGATATTTGGCACGATGAAAAACTGAATGTTCAATCTCAGCTATTAAACCATTTTGATGTAATTGGTTCCAATTGTGTTTGGTTTGGAGACAGAAATGGTATTATACCACCAATACCTGTAGGAGACATTAGTAAATATAATTTTTCTTTAGTTAATCCAATTATTAATTCAAGTTCTATTATAAAAAAAGAACTATGCTATTGGAATGAAAATGGAATAGAAGATTATGATTTATGGCTTAGATTAAGAAAACAAAACAAAAAATTTTTTAATTGCAAAGCTATACTTGTTAAACATAGAATTCATAGTGCATCTGCTTTTAATGCAAAAGGGAATGATAATAAAGTAGATGATTTGTTAATTAGTCATGGTTTCAATTCTCGTTAAAAAATTTATTTATAGTATATGTATTTTATGCCATTCATGAGGAAATAAGTCTCTTGTGTCGTGACCAGCCGCTTCACCAAACCATACAGCAGGATAACAAACAATTTTATCTGGATTTGTATTAAAATGAGCTCCCCACCAACTAAATGAACTATTTGCAATAATATTATGCTTACAACAACTCATTAATATCATTTGTTCCCAATCACTTAATGTATTTGATGCCTTAGTAAAAGTAAAATTAGGGTACACATTTTTTAATTTATTAATTGTTTCAGTTACCTCTAAAATATCTTCCTCTTCACAAAAATACAAAACATTTTTGATTTCAGTTTCATTTGAAATATTAGTTATCAAAGAGAAAGCATTTAAGTAATATTCTAATTTCATAATGGGGTGATAATGTTGTAATTTTTTATAATCACCCAGTCTAAAATGAATACTAATTGTGTTATTTAAATAATCTTGACTAATATTAGAATTTGTAATAACATTTTTTTTAATTTCTTCTATTCCAATTATTCTACAAATAAATTCAAAATTATGCGCAAAATATTTGTAACTTTGAAAATAACCATATAAACAAATATCTTTTCCTTGTTGAGAAAAGAAATCAATTGGATTATATCTAAAATTGGCTTCTTTTATTACTAACATTTCTGGAAATTTTTTTGTAGTAAATATTTTTAATCTAGATAAAAAATTATTCCAATATGTTGGTCGTACTATTGTTTGACCGCCACTACCCAATTTATCTATATCAATAAATGCAAATTTCTTTCTTGTATTAATTGCACACGATATGGTTGTAAATATTTGGAAAAGTTGATTTCCAAGACCGCCCATTAAATTACAAGTAATCATATATTATTATTTGTAATTTTTTTAAACCTTTTACTTTTGTAATGTCTATTTTTATATAGTTAAATTATTATAAAATATTTATATATAAATGGCAAAAAACCCGTATTTTTTTCCTTTTGAAATTGTAAATAATAATGAATTAATTACAGGTGATAATTATTATATGAAAGTAAATGATAATATTATTAAAAAATTTGTTGATAAAAAACGCAATGTTCCAGTATCTGATTTGAAAGGTATTTTTGTACGTCTACATACAGAAAAGTATGGAGTAAATACAACTGAATATGCTGTATTTAAAAATGTTTATATAATGAATAAAATATATAAACCTGGTTTATGTAATTTTATGTTGATTCGTTATCCAGATGGAATTCTTGCGAATGATGATTGTGATAATTTTAGCGATAGTTTTAAAAATAGATTAGTGAATGAAGATAGAGAGGTTTATTTAGCGGTGAATGTATGGAAATTTGGTATTCCTACACAAGAAAAAATAATGATTCAAAGAACTTTAGAGCAAATAGAACCCAATATAAATGAAATTTTGACAAAAGAAGTCAGTAAATTTAGAGGAATACAAACTTTGAAAGGGGGTAGAAAAATTAAAAAAAATAAAACTAGACGAGGTTCTAGACGTTTAAAAAAACATAAAATAAAAAAAAGATATTAGAAATCATCACTAAAAACAAATGCGTCATCTGAATTTTTATTTGCCAAAGCATAAGCGTCTGATTTTTTCTCAAAGAAATTAGATTTTGATTCTAAACTAATTAGCTCCATCCAAGGAAAACAATTCGTCACATTATAAATCTTTTTGTATCCTAATTGTACGCATAATCGGTCAGCAACAAATTGAATATATTGTGTCATCATTTCTGAATTCATACCAATTAAGCGACATGGTAATGCCTCACAAATAAATTCAGTTTCAATTTCAACTGCCTCTTTAATAAGTTCATGAATACGAGATTTATCCATTTTTTTCAATAATTTGCTGTATAAAAGAATAGCAAATTCGCAGTGGAGTGCTTCATCTCGTGAAATCAATTCGTTACTGAATGTGAGACCAGGCATTAATCCGCGTTTTTTCAACCAATAAATGCTACAAAAAGCGCCACTGAAGAAAATTCCCTCTACACATGCAAAGGCAACTAATCGGGTAGCAAAACTACTGCGATTATCGTGAATCCATTTTTGTGCCCAGTCTGATTTCTTTTTAATACAAGGAAAATGTTCAATCGCATTAAAAAGCTTATTTTTTTCTTCCTTTTCTTTAATATATGTCTCAATCAGAAGACTATATGTTTCACTATGTATATTTTCCATTGCAATCTGAAACCCATAAAATGCTCTTGCTTCAGAAACTTGTATTTCGCTCATAAATCGTGAAGCCAAGTTTTCCAATACAATTCCATCACTAGCAGCAAAAAAAGCCAAAATCATTGATATAAAATGTTTTTCATCACCATTTAAGCTTTCCCAATTTGTTAAGTCTTTCGACAAATCAATTTCTTCGGCTCGCCAAAAACAATCTATTTGTTTTTTATACATTTCCCATATGTCATTATGCTTTATGGGAAACATTACAAATCTATTATCGTCAGGTGCTAGTAAAGGTTCAGTATTAATTTTAGACATCCTAAATATAATATTACAAAGATTTTAAATTATTATAAAATATTAATAAAATAAAATAATAGTTGAATATTTTAAGAATGAATGTTATAAGAATGAAAATAGTTCCTGTGAATTACACACATTTAGAGAATAGGGAACACCATTTTTTACAGATAGAACAATTAATTGAGGCAAAAAGAAAAATGTTATTAGATAAACAACAAAAAATTAAATTTATCTCAAAACAAAACCTTTTTTTGAATGAAATTAAAGATGATTATAATAAATACTATAATTATATTGCACAACAAAAAAGAGAGCAAATGGAAGCTTTACATTTATTAAATAAATATATTATTGATTTAACTAATTCAGGTGAGTTAAGTAAAAATAATATTAAAGATGCGAAATATGAACAAGACAAAATTTTATCGGAATTAAGTAAAATTAAAAATAGTTTAGATAATATTATTAATGATACAAATGATATTAATAGTACGCTAAAAGAAAAAAACATAATTTAAGATAAATTTAATATTAATTTAATATATAGTTATGAGTAATGATTTTATACAAGACTTTGACAAAAGTTTATTAAGATTACAAGAATTAAATCAAGCTATTGAGGCTAACATTGCAGTCAAAAGAGATTTTTCTACAAATGTTATTAGTAGACTTCAATCTATAAATGTCAAAATTCAAGAATTAGCAGGAAGAATTAAAGAGTTAAAATCTCAACTTGGAGAATTACAAACACGAGTAGAAACAAATGATAAAAATATTGAAGGCAGTAATACAGAAATAGGTAGACTACAATCTGTAATTCAACAACTAACTAGTGAAAGAGATAATGCTAAGGCTGAAATGGATCAATTTAAAAAACAATATATGTCTGATACTCAAGATTTTCAAAAAAGAATAGATGATTCTGAAGAGCAAATAAGAAGATTGACAGACATAAATAAATCCTTAGAAGGAGAACGTGATAGTTTAAGAAATGAATTACAGGGTAAAGGTGATCTAGCCGCACAACATGCTACAGAAATTTCAGGATTACAAAGTCAAAATTTGGCAGCAATGGATGGTTTACGTAAACAACACGAAGACCAAATGAAACAACGTGAATCCGATTTAGAAGCACAAATTTTAGCTAATCAACAACAAATAGATGGACTTCGAAAGCAAATAGATGATAATGCTGCTCAACTTGCTACAGAAACAAATAGATTTCAACAACAAATACAAGAGTCTCAATCCCGTATCGAAGAATTAAATAAACAAAAACAAGCAAGTGAAGGTGAGGTAGTAATATTAGAAGCACAAGTTACAAGTTTACGTAGTCAAAATGATGAATTAATTCAAAAAATTATAGGTGCGACACTAGCTATAAATGAAGCTATGAATAGATTACAAGAATTAAATGACCCTTCTTCTTTTAACCAAGGAGACCTACAAAAGGCATTTGCTGAGGTTGAATTATCTATTCAAGAAATTAGTAATGCAATTCAAGGAAGATCTGGAAATCCTGAAAATTTTGGAAATCTTAAGCAAGCTGAAAATTCCAATATTTTTGGTGCTAATTATTTTGATGATAACACATTATTTAAAATTGCAGGAATGGAATTTCAATTGGGTAAAATAAAAGAAGAACTTATTAAAAAAGGAAAACAAGAAGGTAATCCTAATTCAAAATATTTTAAAGCACTAGAACAAATAAATAAAGCAACTAATCCATCAGACATACCTAAAATTATAAGAAATAACAATATTACAACCTCAAGTGGAAGAGGAAGTGGAGAAAATATATTTAAGGGCGGAAAAACAAAAAAAAAATATAGAGGTGGTTATTATTACAATAAAAATGCGCAACGTAAAAGTATACCTACAACAACTTTAAGAAGTTCAAGAAAACGATCAGGAAGAACTTCAAGAAGAAGTTCAGCAACAACTTCAAGCAGAAATACAAGAAAAAAATTTAAAAGAACATTTAGAAGATAAATAATTATATAAATTATTATAGCAAAATTATTGTAATAATTTATTTAACATTCCTTTTAATCCCGGTAAATATCTACAATTATCAGGCCAAATTCCTCTAACTATTCTATGATTTGTCGCAGCAATTGTACATCTTTTTTTAATAATATCTTTTTTCATTTTATAAACCCTTTTCCAAGTGCGTTGAATTAATTTTATCCATATTGTTTTAATTATACTAACACAATGTCCTGATTCTAAACGTATATTTTCTCCTATTTGTGGTTTAATATAATTTTGTCTTGTGATTATATTAGAATAATTTTTAATAAATTTATGAGGTGTAATTGTATTTAATATTTGTATATATTGCGTATTATACATATTACAAATTTCATTTATTGTACTCATGTCAAAATATTTTAAAGTACAAATATTTAAATAATTTTTATCTACATCATTATTTGGTTTACCATGTATTGTTTCATGAAATAATTCACATAAAATAAGATTATATTTTGTACTACTTACTTCATCATCTTGATAAAATATTTCGTCTTCATAATCGCTATAATCACTATTATTATCAGAATATTCATTATTATCAGAATATTCATTATTATTATTTGTAGCAATGTAACCTTGTGTCATTATAAAAGTTTACAATATATAATTCTTTATAATATTATTCAATTTTTTTTAAAACTATATATATATAAATGAAAATACCCAAGGTTTTAAAAAATTTACTTACTAATAAAATTGTTTTAAATATAGTTGGTATACTATCCATTTTTAATATGATTGGCTATTTAGTTACTGGTAATATAATGCCTATATTATTTTTTACTGTTTTAGCAACATTAATAACATACTTTAGTAAAAATATGATTATTGTTTTAGGAATACCATTATTTTTAGTAAATTTATTTTTTGATAATGTAACAAAACATATTGAAGGTATGGAAGATAATACAGATAAAGATAATAAAGACAAAAAGACAGACGAACAATCAAAACCGGTAGATGATAAAACAAACCAAACAAATGATCCATTAACCGATACCAATACAAATAATAAACAAGATTCTAAATCAACACAAGGGTTACCAATTACTCCATTAGAACCTACAAGTGTTACAAAAAATTCGGAGTCTTTTGAAGTAGGACGCGCAAAAAAAAGAGGTGGTGGATATGATGTTGATTATGCGTCAACTATTGAGGATGCGTATGATCAATTAAATAATATTTTGGGTAGTGATGGAATAAAAAAACTTACAGATGATACACAAAAATTAATGAAACAACAAATGCAATTAGCAGGGTCTATGAAAGATATGGAACCTATGATTAAAAATATCGGTCCTATGATGGAAAAAGCAAAAGAAATGATGTCAGGAATGAATAATAATGGTTTTGAGGATCTAGTTAAAAAAATGGGAGGAATAAATAATAAATAATAATAATTCTAATAGTATTTTATATTATAATAATATAATATGAAAAAATGTCCATCTGGAGTTATATGTATTGAAAATTTTTCAATGTTTTTTATTTTTGTTTGTGTTGGTATTTTTATTTATTTAGTTTACAAGAATAGTAGTAATCAAAATATTACATTTAACAATACTCCTTCAGAAAAAGTGGTTATAAAAGATACACAAAGAGAGAATCCAAATGGATGGTTTGGAGGATTAATACCAAGTTGGCCATATAATAATTTACCAAATGACCCATTATTAAATCCTTACGCACCTCCTTTAAGAGATGAACGTTATTTTATTCCTAATAGCATGTATATGTCTCCTGGCGCAGTTCCAATAAATATATCTACTAATGTTGGAGCAGTCGACACAAATTATAGACAACTTGGTATTCTTACTGCTACTAATTCTAAGGGAAAAATACTTCCTTTAATGGGAAGACCAGTATTTACAAATCGTGATAAATGGCAATATTATACTATGAGTGACCAAAATAATAGCGTTAAATTACCCATTTCTAGAAATGGAAAAAGTTGTACAAATGAATATGGATGTGATAGATTATTTAATGGGGATAGCGTATATATTGAAGGCTTAAATGAAGCTTATAAAGTTACTATGTATGATAATGATACTATAAGGTATTTACCTTCTATATAAATTATAATGGTTTAACGTTTCCCTCTTGTTTTTTTATTTTTATTTGTTATTCTAAATTTACGAGTTTTTTTTCTTTTACCACCAGAAGATGCCATTATACCCGCAGCAATATTATTAGAATTAAATCCATTTTGGTTTCCATAATTTTGTAGTATTGAACCTTTTAAATTTTCTGAAAATCTATCAATTGCATGATCAAAAGCTACTCTTAATGATTGATTAATTTTATTATCCATTTCATTAACAACTACAGGAGCAACAAGTGATGAAACTTCTGCTGATGAATCAACAACAGAAGGTTCCACTAATGGAGGAGCAACGGATAAATCCTCTAATGGAGGAGCAACAAGTGAAGATTCCTCTGCTGATGAATCAACAACAGAAGGTTCCTCTAATGGAGGAGCAAATAATAAATTTTCTTCAACTGGTTCAGAAACAATTTCACTAACAGGAGGAGCAACAAGTGAAGATTCCTCAATTGGTTCAGAAACAATTTCGCTAACAGGAGGAGGAGCAACAAGTGAAGATTCCTCAATTGGTTCAGAAACAATTTCGCTAACAGGAGGGGCAACAAGTGAAGATTCCTCAATTGGTTCAGAAACAATTTCGCTAACAGGAGGGGCAACAAGTGAAGATTCCTCAACTGGTTCAGAAACAATTTCGCTAACAGGAGGAGGGGCAACAAGTGAAGATTCCTCAATTGGTTCAGAAACAATTTCGCTAACAGGAGGAGGGGCAACAAGTGATGAATCAACATCTGCTACAGGTAAAGAACTATTTAATGGTATAAGTGGAGCTTCATTTGATTGGGGTAAATTAGTATCTTCTAATAAACTGAGAGGTTCATTTTTTGTTTGTACTGCTTGAGAATCACTTTGTTGTAATGGGTTATAAACATCACTATCTTGGTTATATAAAACAGATTCATTTGCTGGTTCTAGATCTAGGTTCTCAGGTGGTTTATTAGAAACAACATCTGGACTATATGTCATTTTCTCTGGACTATGCATTGGATTTTCAACAGGTTTAAAAATTTCAGTTTCAGATATATTTTTCTGATTTGAATTATTATTTTGAGATACAGGTTGAGATACAGGTTGAGATACAGGTTGAGCTGGTTGAAGTGGATTATTCATAGTTGATAATTCAATATCAGATGGTACTGGTTCATATTTTTTTTTAGAAGATTTTTTAAAAGGCATTTTAAATCCACCTTCTTTTTTTTTGGTATCATATTCAGGAACTATAACATGAGAATCATTATCTATATAACTATCCCCATTACCACCATGTTTTCTAAAATGAAGATGTTTTAATGTTTTATTAGCTAAATTAATACCTTTATGTTTTCTAAATGTTTTACGCTTATTACTTCCTCTTTTTTTTTTATTTTTTTTAACACTTTGTCTATTTTTAGCATACAATTTTGATAGTTTACCTTTAGTTAATTTCATTCTATATAAATAAATTAATATTTTTATTTATATAGTTATATTAATGACTACAAATAACAATTCAATAAATATATCAAGAGACAATGTTTCAGGAAATTGTGATTTAAAATGTGCTTATAATTTTAAATATCCAAATACAAATGTAACAGCAAAAAACGATGATGTTATGATTTCATTTACTTGTGATAAAAATAATACGTTACCTGTATTGTATAATAACTATAAATATGATGTTGACAAATTTATAATTGTAGCTCCTTCTATTCATAAATTTAATAATTCTAAAGCTAGTGCTGAAATATTGATTAATCATACTCCTGCCGGTGGTGGAAAACAACTAATAGTTTGTATTCCTATTATTGAATCAACAGACTCTAGTAAAGCATCCAATTTAATAGCTCAATTGATCCAAGGCGTCTCTAGTGGTGCCCCTGCTCAAGGAGAAACAACTAATTTAAATATAAATGAATTTACACTAAATGATATAGTACCTAAAAAACCATTTTATACTTATACAAATAATAATAATGGTAAAGAATATATTGTATATGATATTTTATATGCTATTACCATAAATAATTCGAATTTAACTACTTTAAAAAAAATTATTAAACCATATCCAATACCAACATTAGGTGATAAATTATATTATAACAAAAAAGGTCCAAATGAAGTAAAAGTAGGGGATGGTATTTATATTTCATGTCAACCAACAGGTTCATCTAAAGAAAAAATAGATGTAGAATATTCAAAAAATGAGTCATCATATGATACATTTAATTTTGACAAAAAATCTACTAAAATATTTTTAGCAATTTTGTTTGCTTGTATAGGGTTTGCTATTCTTTTTAAATTAGTCATTTATTTTTATTCACTAATACCAAATGATTTAAAAAAACCCGTTCCTATGAAAAATGTTTAATAAGTCAAAATAACTATAAATAATTATTAGTAAAAAATTAATAACTATTTAATTGATAGGTAAAGCATCATAAAGATTTTCTAACATTGGTTGATATGATGGTTTAGATAAACTAGAACCTGATTGAATAATAGGTGCCATTTTTTTTACAACTTCTTGTTCTAAAGTATATGGAAATTGATTAAATGCCGAAAATTGAGATGATTTTTTAACTTCAGATGGTGCATATTTTTGTAAAGCATCTAATCCTGTTGCTACAGATGAACGGCGAATTAAATCAAAAGCAACAAATAAAGCTAAAATAGCTAAAATAGAATGAGCATACATAAACATATAGGCAACAATAACAAAAATAACTATTTTCCCGGCTAAAGAATCTATCATACTAGCAAATGGTTCTGGTGTTTTATAACCCATTATTAAATAAATAATAAATAAAATAACTAGTGTTAATTCAGCCATATGTTCTTTTTTAAATAAACTAGAATAATTGTCCATATATCATATTAATAGATTTTATTTATTATATTCTTGAAAAAGTAGAGCAAAACTATTTTAATAAACTACATAAACATTTTATTCTAAATAATATAGTTACTAATGGAAAATACACAAATAAATACATATTTAGGACAAAAAGGTTATACTATACCTAAAAACGAATTAAGTATTGAAAAACAAAAACAATTGCGAAATGATTTAACCATTAAACCTTTTGTAATGGGGTCACCAATGAATAATAATCAAACTACATTTCCTGCTTATAGAGAATCATCAAATAAATTTTATGTACCACATTATTATGGTCTAGAAAATTTTGGTCCTCCAAAAGAATATAAAATTAGCGAAGGATTGAATATTGATTTGGAATTTGCTGGAATTCTAAGAGATTATCAAGAGCCAGTTGTTAATAAATTTATTAATCATTGTCTTAACACCCAATGCGGCGGTGGATTATTAGAATTATTCTGCGCTTGGGGAAAAACATCTGGTTCTTTATATATTTTATCAAAACTAAAAAAGAAAACTCTTGTAATTGTTCATAAAGAATTTTTAATGAATCAATGGATAGAGAGAATTCATCAGTTTTTACCAAGAGCACGTGTTGGTAAAATTCAAGGACCTATTATTGATATTGAAAATAAAGATATTGTATTGTGTATGTTGCAAAGTTTGATATCAAGAGAATATGAATCATCCGTATTTGACCAATTCGGACTCACTATTATAGATGAAGTGCATCACATCTCTAGTCAAACCTTTTCCAATTCTCTTTTTAAAGTTGTTACTAAATATATGCTTGGATTATCTGCAACTATGGAGAGAAAAGATGGAACCACTAATGTTTTTAAAATGTTTTTGGGTGATGTAATTTATAAAGCAGAGAAAAAAAATGAAAATATGGTTGAAGTCAGAGCAGTCACTTACAAAGTGGATGATGACGATTTTAACGAAACTATTTTGGATTATAGAGGAAAACCACAAAATAGTTCAATGATTAGCAAATTATGTGAATATAATCGTAGAACAGAATTCATAATTAAAACCTTATGTGATTTTATTAGTGTAGATACTGATAAAGAAATAATTAATGCTCACAAATTAGAAATGGATAAAAATGTTCCTTGTTGCCAAATTTGTAATAAAAATATTAATTATTTAATTCGCAATACTTGTTGCGATTCTGTGAAATATTGTATGCCATGTATGGAAAATATTGAAACATCAGCTGAAAACAATGTGACATATTTTATTGGTCCTGATGGAAACAAAAAATCATCAAGAGAGAGACCAAAATGTCCTAATTGTAAAAAAGTCTTTAAATATGAACAAAACTATATTGAAAATAAATATGTGAAACCATTGGAACAAACTCATACTATTGTTATGTCACACAATTTGAATATATTGCATTATATGTATAAAAAAATTATATGTAAAAATTTGGCTAGTGTTGGCTACTATGTTGGCGGAATGAAAGAAATTGAACTTAAGCAAACTGAGAAAAAGCAAATTATCCTGGCAAGCTACAGTATGTGCCAAGAGGGTTTAGACGTTCCCACTCTCAATGCAGAATTTTTAATCACACCAAAGACTGATATCGTGCAAATAGTTGGAAGAATTTTAAGAGCAAAACATAATTTCTCACATCCAATTATTTATGATTTTGTAGATTCACATGATGTATTTCAAAGACAATGGTTAAAAAGAAAATCATACTATAAAAAACAAAATTATAAAATTATAGGCACAAATAGTATAGAATATAATATTAATTTTTCAAAATGGAAAACAATATATGAACCAAAAATTGAAGACAATAATAAATTATGTACTACTAAATTTAGTAATAAAAAAAATAGTTCGGTTAAAAGCAATAGTTCATCTGATAAAAGTATTACAAGTGATTCAGAAGAAGAAGATATTATTGAAGAATCTAAACCAAAAGATAAATATTTGTCTGGTAAATGTTTATTGAAATTTAAAAATAAATAATTATATATAGGTTTGAATCTTATTACCTTTACAATCATAAACCCAAATTTCATAATTATATCCTATTTCTTTAGCTGCTTTTTGTTTTTCAAATATATTACTTTTTATATATTTAAGTGTCCATTCTGATTTTACTTCAATACATTTATTTTGAGATGAAATAAAAATATCTACATAATGTCTATGTTTTTTACAATTTTCATCATTATACCAAATAGTAGGAACATTTTTAGAACCAGTAATTATATCTGATTCATCAATTTTTTCATTTATAATTAAATCTTTTAGAGCAAATGGTTCATAACCTTGACAATTTATTTCTTTACCAGATGGAAAAATAAACAATTTTGATTTATAACAAATTTTAAAAGATTTATCTGCTATTTCTTTATTTTGCAGAGGATATTTTACACCATATTTTTTTAACATAGTATTTTTCATTTTTTCATGAAACATATAATTTTGGCCAACATTTTCAACCCCATATTTTTCTAAATTAGTTATTTTTATTTTATCTTTTATATCTTTATTTTGTAGACAACATTCAACACCATATTTTTCTATATTTGTTTGAAACATTTTAGCCTTAGATTCTGCATTATGAACAATATATTCAACACCATACTTTTCTAAATTGGTTTTCTTTTGTTTATCCTTAATTTCCTGTAATTTTGAAGGATTATCTACACCATATTTTTCTATAAATCCTTCTTTAATTTTATTTCTAATTTCTTTATTTTGTGATGCATGTTCAACCCCATATTTTTCTAACATAGTAGCTTTTTGTTGGGGCAATGATGCAATAGTAACACAACTTTTACATAATGTATTTCGTTTAATTAAATAAGTAAAACATTTTATATTTTCTTTATTAAAATTAGTACAATAAAATTTAATTTTTGTAGAACCAAATAACTTTTCGTTTGTATAATCATTTACTAAAATTACACTCTTTTCTGAACAAAAATTTTGTAAAAGTTCAAAACTATATTTTATAGGTGGAGTCATTTATATATTTACTTAATATATTAAATTTAAGTATTTTTACGTAAATATCTTATTCCTTAATATTCTGAATTTCTTTCCTTTTTAAATAATAATTTTTATTATATTCTTTTCTTTTATCTGATGATATAGGATTATCTTTCATTTTTTGTAATAATTTTTCTTTATGATTTTCATAATACTTTTTACTTCTTTCAGGAGCAGTATATTTTTTTAAGTGTTCTTTTATATCTTCTAATTCTGATTTTAATTTTATATTTTCTTCTTCTAAAATTTTAATTTTGTTTAATAATTCTTCCATATTATTTATTATTCATTTATTTTTATATAATTTAGTTAATTATATAAAATTAAACATTTGTTTAATGACCAGCACTAGGAAACCCTTTACCTGTAAAATGGTTATAGTTATCTATATTATTTACATTTCCATCCCATACTTTAATAGGAGGAGGATTTGCAAGACCTAATTCATTTGCTGGCAAAATACCCCCAACTGAATATGATGGTGTATTAGGAAAATTATTAAAAAATTGTGATCCACCCTTCATATATTTTTTATTTCTACGACGAGTACCACGATCTCTTCTATTCTTAGAATTTTTTCTTCCACCAGCCAAAGCTAGTGCTCTTGTTTTAACTCTACGCCTTAAACTTTTACGACTTTTTCTTCCGCCTTTCATCTTATATCTTTTAGTGATATTTTTTATTTTTCTTTTAAGTATTTTTGCACCTCCTTTAAATGAATATTTTCCTGCCGCAGCATCTACGTTATTTTTAACTCCCACTAAACCAGGACATCCTGGTATTTCATTGCTACTAAAGCTGCCAGAATAATTTGAATTCGTTCCATTAACTAAAGAACTATTATTAAATGGTGATACATTTCCATATCCTATGTTTGACGCTCCTGAACCAGCTGACATTATATATATACGTCTAGAAAAAGGTATTATTTAAATGTAAATATATTAATTATTGATATATGTTCTATTTATTCTATATCCAACACGACAAGCAATTTCGTATGCCATAGTATTGCCCATTTTAGCAACATCATATATAGTTTGTGGACAATTTTTTCCATTTCCAAAAATAATAACATCATCATTTAATTTATCTCTTTTTTTTGCCTCAACTATAATTTGGTCCATACTTATTAATCCTAATACCTTTCTTTTTGTTCCATTTATATAAACATGTAATTTTCCGGATGATTCTCTTGGTATAATATCAGCGTATCCTATTGGTAATGCGGCAACACGCATCTTTTTTGGCGCAATATATTTCCAATTATAACCTATTCCTTCTCCCTTATTAATATCTTTCAGTTGAATAATATATGTTTTAATTGTCATTGCTAATTTTAAATTTTTATCAACATTATCAAGAGGAAAACCATAAATACCACCACCTGCTCGCGATAACGTAAAATCGGAAACATCATAATTTAAACACGCATTTGTATTAGCTATATGAACTAAAGGCGGTACAATATTAATATCCGCTAGCCTTTTTCTTAAATCTCTAAATTTACGAAATTGTTCATTAATAATAGGACTATTTTTAATTTCAGAACAAACTAAATGAGACATCATACCTTCGACTATTATTTTATCACATTTGCTTATTTCAATAAAAGCATCTAATGATTTATCATATGGAATACCAGCACGATTAATTCCAGTATCAACAAACATTGTAACACGAATTTTTTTATTTTTTGGAATTAAACTAATAAATTTAGGTATTGTGTTTTCATCACAAATAGCAATGTCAATATCCATATGAAACGCATCTTTTAGCTCTTGTCCATCTATGTCATATAACCAAGCCAAAATTCTACCCTTATCGCCGCTCTCCCTCAATAATATTGCTTCCCCTAATGTAGCGACCCCTAAATATTTTACTCCTATTTTTCGTAAAATTTTAGCCATTTCAACTAATCCATGTCCATACGCATCTGCTTTTAAAACAGGCATTACATCAGTTCCTGTCTTCTTTTTTAAATAATTAAAATTATTTTTAATAGCATTGGCATCAATAATAGCTTTTATATCCTTATCAACAGAAGGAATGGCATAAATTTTAGCTGTTTTATTTCTACTTTTTTTATTTTTTTTAGTTTTCATTATATATTTAATTTATCTTTTAATTTTATTAATATTAATTATTTCTGTTTTAGAATCCGCTATTCTAATTGGATACCATTTTTTAAATTTATTGTTATACAAACAAACCATATTATAAGTCTTATTCAAATAAACAAATCGGTCTTCTTTTTCGTTTTCAAATTCTTCTTCGCTATCACTTTCTTCAAGAGCATCTAAATTATCATTTTCTTTTATTTTTCTAAAAAGCTTATTCATCATAACACTAGTAGTAAAATCTGGTACCATAGCAATATCAAAATATTCTTCTTTGTTATCATTATTTAAACCATACAAATAATAAATATCATTTTGAATGTCAGGTTTAATTTTAAAAATTACTTCTCTCTTCATATCATTTTTAACATATTTATTTTCAATTGATCTTTCATTAATTTCAATTCTAGGAGTAAAATTATCTCTATAATTAGGTTTCATTATTTTTTGTTCCATAAACTTTGAATATGACATAAATAAAAAATTATTGTTTCTATTAAATAATCTAAACTGAATAGTATTAATTTTATATTTTAATTCTTTTACTTTATTTGTAAAATCTTCTATATTATTACTTAAAAGTGGCAACCCAAAAACCATAAATGAATTATTCAATGATATTTGTTTAATTTCTTTACTTAAAATTGTTTTGAATAATGTAAATTTGTTTCCCCAACTATACCGCGATACATCATTTCCTTTATAGTAAAAAATATCTTCTATTGTAAAAAATTTGTTGTGCGAATGATAAAATGTTGTACCATAAAATATAGTACCATATACTAAATCACTATCAAAGCATACATTAACTATTTTTATATTAGATATTTGTTTATTTTCTGCTAATTCCATAATTAAACAAACATTTTTATCATTATAAGTAGTAAACCAAGCAAAACTTTTTCTGCCCTCAGGAATAGCTAATATAATGTCTGAATTATAAACTTTGTTATGTGTAATATTTTCATAACAAAGTTTAATATTTGGAAAATCTGATAAAATAATTTCTTTCTCTCTATGTGACAACATGTTATATATTATATATTTGTCTAATCTTTATATTATTTACACATCTCTTAAATATAATTTAGGTTGTGATTCACCCTTTAAGTACAAAGGATGTTTTGGAATTCCTTTTTTTGAAATATCAATACAATAAGGTGTATTAACTAAATCACATAACCATTCTGGTTCTTTTTGATTATTACCCCAAGCATATATAACTTTTTCTGTTAATCCAAGTAAACTTTTAATATGCTGTATATTATCTTCACCTACAGGGTCATCTGTATATTTTAATGCTTTTGGGTCAGTACTACGAAAAGCATACAAATTTCCTACAAAAACACCACCATAACCCCAAGATTTCGCAAAATTAACAACTCTGCGAATAGTTGGGTCATCTATATCAGCATCAGCAGTAGATGGATTTAACATTATAAATAAAATTTTAGGTTTTTCTTCATCCCAAACACGTGATAGTTGATATCTATATTTATTATCTTCTGATATTATTGCGTGTTTTTTCATACCTCCCTTAATAAATTTACGTTTTTTAGTTTTATTATATTTTTTCTTATAAGATTTTGTTTTATTAATCATAATATATTATAATGCTATTTTAAATCTTTAGGATGTAAATTCAGAATATGAATTTGTTGTCATAGAATCTAATGACAATATAGATGTGCTACTAGAGTTTGAGTTTGAACTATCATTTGGCGAAAGCTGTTTTTTTAAAAAGTTTTTCAATTCACTCTTCATATCACTTTCTTGTTTTGGCAACAAATCATTTATCGTATATTCATAATTAGTATTTGAATTATCAACAGAATCAGAATTACTTTTAGAAATAACGTTAAACATATTTTCATATTTTTTTGTAGAAGTATTTACTAAATCTTTTATTTTTGGTACTGTTAATGTAGATTTAAAAAAAATTATTAAATAATGTACTAAAAAAATTAAAACAATAGATATAATCGTAATTTGAATAATCCAAGATAACATATTATATTAAAATATTAGTTTAAGAGAGATAAAAACACATTTATATCTTGTTTGAATAATGGACTATTTATATCAATATCATCAGATACATCAAAATAAAAATTGTGTATTTTATAATCCATATTCTTATTTAATGTAAAATCAATTACTAATTTTATTTTTTCATTTAATTTATAATTATGTGTTTCTATTTTTAAAATTATACAATCTGATGGAAGATGATTTACTATGATTTTTTTAGTTTCAGAAAAATCAATAATCATATCGATTTCACTAGAATGTTTTATTTTTTTAATAGGTTTATCTACATAAGTAATTTTATATATATTATTATTATCTACTGAATAAACACCTTCATCTGAATAAACTTCAATCACATTTGTTTTATTTAATAAATAATTATTAAATGAATTCATTTTTTTATATATTTTTTCAGTACTATAATTATCAATGTATATTTTCATTATAATTATTTAATCGTAAACTATTTAAACCTATTCAATTAATTATAAATAATTATGTCACAACCATTAAATATTATAATTGTTGAAAGAACAGGTTCATTAAAAACATTAGCAATTAAGGATTTTAAAGAAGACGAATTATTTAAAAAATGCGGTTTCAAAAAAGCAGAGGACTTTTTAAAGCAAACTGAATGGAATGTTAAATACGATGGAGAAAAATATTTTATTCAAGTTTTTGCTAAAGCGGATGGTAGAGCTAATTCTGAAAATAAATATGATTTCCCTCCACCAATTGATAATAAATTATTTTTTGGTTGTTGTGCGATTGTAGCTTATCTCAAGAAATCAGATGGAAGTAAATTATACACAAATTTAAGTATTCCATTATGGAATAAAATTTATGAAAAATTGTTTGGTGGATTTGAAGACCTAGCTGCTACTGCGGTTGAAGATGAAAATGAAGAAGATGAATTGGCTAATGTACCAAAAGAGAAGAAGACAAAACAAGGTTACCTAAAGGATGGGTTTGTTGTTGATAGTAGTGATGCCGAAGAATCTCCTTCTGTTACCAGTTCGGATGACGATGAAAGTGAAGAAATTGAAGAAACGGATGAAACCGATAATGATGATGAAGTTATTATTGAAGATATCGGATCTGAATTAAGCGAGGAATCTTATGACTATGATTCGGATAAAGTAGATAAATAATGTATAATAAATTATAAAAAATAAAATTGATATTGATTTAAATATAAAATAATATGTAAATCAATAACTATGTCATCTCGTAAGATTGAAAACTCTGAATCATTTCGTTCTAATATTAGAGCCAAGATTAATGAAAAATTAAATAATGAAAAACATAGCAGCAACTTAGAGAAGGGAATATTCAATTATGCTTTAAAAGAAGCAGACCAAAGAAAAATTGTAAAAAAATGGGATAATAAACATTTCGTACAAATTTATTTAGATAGATTACGCAGCATTTATACTAATTTAAATGACAACATAATTGAACAAATTAATAGTGAAGCTATTAAAGCACATGTAGTTGCATTTATGACGCATCAGGAGCTAAATCCTGAAAAATGGCAAGTGTTAATAGAAAAAAAAATTATAAAAGATAAAAATAAATTTGAAAGTAATCTTGAAGCATCCACAGACACATTTACGTGTCGCAAATGTAAATCTAAAAAATGTACCTTCTATCAGCAGCAAATTAGGTCTGCAGATGAACCAATGACAACTTTTGTAACATGTTTAGATTGTGGAAACAGATTTAAAACACAGTAATTATAATAAATTTTATAAATTATACTCAAATCCATCATAAAATAAATATTTAATTTCTAATAACTCTTTATTTTTTTCTTTATTTATTCTTTTGATTTGTTTATTAATTTCATCTTTTAAATATTCCATACGTGTTTTCATATTTGGTTCTTTTTTTGTTCCTAAATTATTTGTAAATGAATCAGGATTAAAACGAATAAAAACAAATTTACCTCCATGTATCATATATAAATCATCATATCGTATTTCCTCATCTTTTTCATTATATCTTTTATGTTGGTTCTCATCTACTTCTATACATAACAAAGTATTGCCAATCAATTTACGAAAATCAATTCTTCTACGATGAGAACAATCACAATTTCCAGTCCATAATGGTATATCATGAAGAAATCCATCAAATTCTTCTCGTAAATAGTCTCTAACATAATTTTCCTTTGTTTTCTTTCTTATATTTTTAGCAGCTTCATCATCTGGAAACAAATGTTGATAGCAAAATGTACAATAATATTTATATTTAATATTTCCTGAACTAGTGCAAGTTTCATTTTTACATTTATCAATTACATTTATCATTTCTGGTGTTTTACATTGATTGCAATATCTTGCTTTTTGACTAAATAAATTATATGTTGCTTGTCCTGATTTACATTGAATACATAACCGTTTACGAATCATAAACATATTATCTTTTTTACATAATTTACAATATTCAGGAGTTAACCCTTCATAATTAAAACTAGGTTGAAATTTTCCACACTTACATCTAGTATGCACTACATCAATCATATCAGGTTCTTTACAAATAGAACAATACTCAGGTCTTAATCCTTCATAATTAAAATTAGGTCTTGTACTTTTACCACATTTACAAGGTTCATTCACCACATTAATCATATCAGACTTCTTACAACTAACACAATATTCAGGTTTTAATCCTTGATAATTAAAGGTAGGTTTCACTTTTCCACAATTACAATTTTTATCATTTACATTTATCATATCTTCTTCTTTGCATTCTTTACAAAAATTAGCCGTTAAACTCTTGTAATTATAAGTAGGTCTAGACTTTCCACAAGCACACAATTTACACAATAAATTAATCATACCTATCTCCTTATGTTGAGAACAAAATTGTGTCCCAGTTCCATCTTTATACCCGAAAGATGCTATCAATAAACACCCATCCGCAAATTTACACTTTTTATGTTTTCCACCCATTCTTATATTATTACTAAAGATTTTATTTTAATATATTTTACGCTAAATATATTAAATTATATCAATTTTATTTTTTCTTCTTCCATTTTTTCCTTTCTTTTCAAATATGCCTTCTTATTTCGTTCTTTAATTTGCTCTGGAGTTTGTTTATATTTTTTCATTTTTTCCAATAGTTCTTCCTTATGATTTTCATAATAAGTTTTACTTCTAGCAGGTGCAGTATATTTCTTCAATCGTTCTTCCAATTCTTGAATTCTTAACTTTAATTCTTCATTTTCATTTTTTAATAACTCAAGTTCGTCCATTATTAGATATTTGATAGATATATTTAAATACCTTATAAAAATACAATATATATTTAAATAATAATAATAATAGCAACCCATAAATAGAAAAGTATACATATTTTTTATAAAATGAAAA